>Ga0074197_1001700_pt1 | contig 17511 bp, 14 predicted proteins | sample EPASupsiteSAE305_FD_64526 | JGI IMG/M metagenome (GOLD analysis project Ga0074197, IMG submission 64526) | Bioremediated contaminated groundwater microbial communities from EPA Superfund site, New Mexico - SAE3-05 reassembly with SPADES | ecosystem: Environmental > Aquatic > Deep subsurface >...
GATCGTTATATTCGATCCTTCTATCAGCGTCATACGGCGATAGTTGCTGGTTGGATCTCTTCCGGTATAATTCTATGTACAAAATTAATAATTCGTGCCGGATTTTTTACTGCCGAAAGTCGGCTGAAATTCCCGATACGAGCATGGATCTCCAGGAGCCCATATTTATGGATGATATTTACCGGGCCGGCTGCCGTCTCCCGTATGTAGAGTTCCTCATTCCCTAAAAGCGCCCGTATATCGTCAGATGTAATCGGACGGGAAAGCCGGCAGGTACGGCGCATCCAGCCGGGATATGGAGGAACCGGGTCTGTGATGGCAGTGATCATTATTATGCTATTTTTGGTGGATGAAACGATAATATAATCCCCGTGTTTGGGATTGCCCAGGTAAATGTGGAAAATTACAGGCTGGAACGATGCGTGAAGCCGGTCTTTGGGGATGCAAACACCATCCCGTCGTGGATGCATCAATGGACCTGTGGGTGAGCCGGGGATCAGTTTTTTTCTGGAAAAACCTGATCTGGAGATTCTGTGAATGCATGCAGGTACTCAGGCCCTGTTGTATGGCATATATCGGAAGCGGCTTTGGCAATGCACACCTAAAACAGGAGATTGTTTCACGAATATGAAGACGGGATCAGGAGTGGGAAGAAAAAAGGAAGGCTTGCTCTGCAAACGGTAATCTGCATATTATCAGGTCAGCCCTTGCTGCTGTCAGGATTAATGAATATGATCTCATCTTGGATGTGCCAGAATACTGGATCTGTTTTACCAAGGGAAAATAATGGAATGTTCTTACATAAAGAAGGAATTTGAATATTGTTTAGTATCAAATTAAAGCGATTCTCTTCAAGAGCCTTGGGGGAAGGAGAGAATCACAGACTACAAAATCGGATAGTTGTAATATTCTGAATCCCATATGGAAATATTTTTGAATGTTTTTTATCAAATGTTACGATTTTTTTAGTCACCACAAATGGATTGCCGGTTTTTGAAAAACCAAAAAACGATTTAATTATAGGAATTACCCCATTCCACCCCCAAATAGGGGTATAAGTGATGTTCAAAATATTCATGGGGTAAATAGGTTTAATAAATTCTAATCGGAATTTTAATGAGTTAAACATTAAATATAAACTACACGGCAGTAATAAAAACATTATTTAACATTTAGATCGCAATTCAATGATTGGCAATATGTGCTGATTAACAAAGAACGAATGTTCTGATGTTGTGTGTTTGAAAACGAGGTGAAGAATGGGTAATAAGATTACATTGAACATGATCACCCAGAGGTCGATCGAGGAAGGCGCAGCGATGGAGAAGGGTAAGACCAATCCCGACTACTTCGACGCCTGTTCGATCTGCGAGATGAATCCTGAAGACATGAAGAAACTCGGCATCTGGAGGAATACCAATGTCCGGGTGACAAGCGAATGCGGCAGCGTTATTGTGAAGGCAATAGAGCCGACCCAGTACTGCCCGCCTGGCCTCGCCCACATCCGGCAGGGTGTCTGGGCCAACCAGGTCGTCCCGCCGCGGACCCAGTCCACCGGCACCCCCCAGTACAGCGGGTTCCCGGTAACTATCGAACCAGCTATGAATGAAAGGCTGAAAACCGCTCTTGAGCTCGTACAGGGCTCTGTCGGGCTCTGGAAAGGAGGCCAGTAATATGCCAAAACTGATCAAAGGTGTCGGATGCCCCTACTGCGGGTCATCCTGTGACGATCTCGAAGTACTCGTCTCTGATGATGAAACAAAAGTCCTGGAAGTATACAACGCCTGTACTATCGGGAACAATCTCTTCCACCATGCCAACGATCCCACCCGCCCAAGGCTCCCGCGCATGCGCCAGCCGGATGGATCCATGAAAGAGATCTCCTATGATGAGGCGATTGACTGGACAGCAAAGACTCTGCTCGCGGCAAAGAAACCACTCATTTACGGATTTGGATCCACCAACTGTGAGGGTATGAGTGCGGTCGGCCGGATCGCAGAAAAAGCCGGTGCGGTGCTCGATAACTGCGCCACTATCTGCCACGGACCTTCGTTCCTCGCAATTTTCGACAACGGCTACCCGAGCTGCACGCTTGGAGAGGCGAAGAACCGGGCAGATGTCGTAGTCTTCTGGGGATGCAACCCGATGCATGCCCACCCCCGCCACACCTCCCGGTACTCGATTTTCCCCAGAGGGTATTTCACCCAGAAGGGTCAGATGCAGAGGACCGTCATCAGCGTCGACCCCCGTGAAACCGATACCGCAAAACTGGCAGATTATCACCTCATGCTCGACCAGGGACACGACTACGAACTCTTCGATGCATTCCGGACTGTGCTCCGCGGTCACGATATCCCTGACGTTGTTGCCGGTATCAAGAAAGAGACGATCATCAAATCCGTAGAAACCATGAAAAAAGCACGGTTCTGCATGATCTTCTTCGGTATGGGATGTACGCACACCGACGGCCGTAACCACAACATCGATGCTGCAATCAGCCTGACCCGGGACCTTAATACCTACACCAAATGCTCGATCATGGCAATGCGGGGTCACTATAATATCGCCGGGCCCGGCCAGGTCTGGTCCTGGCAGTTCGGATTCCCGTATTGTATCGACCTCACCAAGGGTACCCACGCCCACATGAACCCGGGAGAGACGAGCTCAATAGATCTTGCGATGCGGGACGAAGTCGACTGTTTTGTCAATGTCGGCACTGATGCAGGTGCTCATTTCCCGATCCAGGCAGTCCAGCACCTCAAGAAGCACCCGTTCATCACGGTCGATCCGAACTTCTGCATGGCAAGCGAGATTGCGGATCTTCATATCCCGGTCAGGATTGCCGGTGTCGATGAACCGGGCGTTGTCTATCGTATGGACAATGTTCCAATCCAGTTCAAGGCAGTGCTCAAGGGCCTGCCGGGTGTACCGAGCGATGAGGAACTCTTCGACCGTATATATGAGCGGATGTGCGAACTTACCCAGACTGAACCCATCTGGCTTGCGGCAAAAGAAGACCGGAAATATCCCGAGTCACAAGCGGTGATCTGAAAATGGCATCAGGAGAACTTATAGTAAAAGGCGGGTTTATCATCGACCCGACCCGTAAAATTGATGGGGATGTTGGGGATATCGCCATCAAGGACGGGAAAATAGTCGAAAAGGTCAGCTCATCTGCAAAAGTCATCGATGCAAAAGGCAAGATTGTCATGGCAGGAGGTGTCGATGTCCACTCCCACGTGGCCGGCCCCAAGGTCAATGCCGGGCGATTGTTCAGGCCTGAGGACAAGCTCTTCAAGAGCCCAATGGGACAGAAGGGTTACCGTATGGAGTCCGGCTTCTCGATTCCCTCGGTATTTAAAACAGGGTACGATTACGCCCGTATGGGATATTCATTCGTTATGGAAGCAGCGATGCCCCCGCTTCTGGCCCCGCACACGCACGAAGAGATCCATGATACCCCTATCATTGACGAAGGAGCACTGCCGGTCTTCGGCAACAACTGGTTCGTTTTGGAGTACATTAAGAACAACGAGATCGAGAATACCGCAGCCTATATCGCATGGCTCCTCAAGACCACGAAAGGCTACGGAGTCAAGATTGTCAACCCCGGTGGCACCGCTGCCTGGGCATGGGGTCTCAACTGCTTAAGCCTCAACGACCAGGTCCCATACTTCGAGATCACTCCTGGGGAAATCATTAAGGGCCTTATGGAGGCAAACGAGTATCTCGGTCTTCCACATTCAATTCATGTCCACCAGAATAATCTTGGAAATCCCGGAAACTATCCGGATACCATTGAATCCCTCAAACTTGCCGAGGGGGTCAAGGCTAAGAACAAGTTCGGCCGCGAGCAGGTTCTGCACTCTACCCACCTCCAGTTCCACTCGTATGGAGGGGACGGATGGGGGACCTTCTGCTCCAAGGCAAAAGAAGTTATGGACTATGTCAACAAGCAGAAGAACATCACCATCGATCTCGGCTGCGTGACACTGGACGAAACCACCACGATGACGGCCGATGGCCCGTTCGAACACCATCTTCACGGCCTCAACCACTTAAAGTGGACCAATGTTGATGTCGAGATGGAGACTGCTGCCGGGATTGTTCCCTACATTTACAGCAAGGATGTCCTGCCCAACGCAATCCAGTGGGCAACCGGTCTTGAACTGGCACTCTTTGCAAAGGACATGAACCGGACCTTCATCACCACAGACCACCCGAATGCTGGACCTTTCACCCGCTATCCCCGCGTCATCAAGTGGCTCATGAGCAAAAATGCCCGTGAAGCAACTCTTGCAACCATGAAGAACACCGATAAAGTCATCAATGCAACATATATCCACGGAATCGACCGCGAGCTCACGCTCTACGAGATCGCACAGATGACCCGGTCCGGCCCGGCAAAATGCCTTGGGCTTAGTAACATCTATGGCGGCCTGTCACCGGGACTTGACGGCAGCGTTGCAGTCTTTGACCTCAACTACAAGAACATGCCAAAAGACCCGGAAAAGATCGAGTCTGCCTTCCTCCGTGCGGCCTGTTTCATAAAATCCGGCGAAGTTGTTGTGAAAGACGGCGAAGTCACCGGCCACGGCCATAAGAAGACAGTCTGGGTCAACGTCAAAATGCCCGAGAACCCGCAGGTTACCCGTGATGTCAGTGAGGCATTCAACAAGGGAACCTACACGGTCAATATCTCCAACTACCCGGTGCGCGAGTACCTTGCTCCCCACCCGTTCGTCATAGATGTCGATGTGGAGGCCTGAGGTGCGATCATGGCAACAGTCACATTAAAACCCACAAAAGTCCCCGAGCTCATGCTCGAGGGATACAGTATCATCCCCGATGCATTTGCAGGAAAGACTCCCGCACAGATCGCAGCACTCCCGGCCCATGAGGGCAAGATCCATGTTACTCTCGGAGACTTCTTTGAGGTCTCCGGCAGTGCTGGAGACACTGCAGCGGATACTGACATCGTGATTGACGGTGACTGCACCCGCGTGAAATACATTGGTTCCAAAATGACCGCCGGGACCGTTACCGTCAACGGCAACGCGGACATGTATGTCGGGGGCTGGATGAAGGGTGGTAAAATCCACGTCAAGGGCAACGTTCACTCATTCTGCGGAATTGCAATGGAAGGAGGAGAAATCCTCATTGACGGCAAGGCCGAGAATCATGTCGGCTGCGCTTATCGTGGAGATTGGAGGGGCATGAAGGGAGGCACGATCCGTATCCGGGGCAGCGCAGGTAACGATATCGGCACATTCATGCTTGGAGGAACCATCATCATCGAGAATGATGCATTCATTCATGTCTCCACCCACGCAGAAGGAGGAACCGTTGTCATTAAAGGCGATGTCGAGGGCCGTGTCGGAGGCCAGATGGTCAAGGGTGACATCTACGTGCTTGGGAAGATCAAGTTCATGATGCCCGGTTTCAAGAAAGTCGACCAAATCGAGAAAGAGATCGATGGCGTCAAAGCCACCTTCGACCATTACATCGGTGATCTTGGCGAACGCCATCCCAAGAGCAAGGGTAAGGAAATTTACGCCAACCTTTACCTGAAGGCGGCATGATCCTCCCGGTTCATCAGACCAATCAGATCAACAACCTATTTTTTTTAAAACACAATGGACATCTTTTGTCCCCGAGGATTTTATGAAAGATATTGGTAATGATTTTATCAAAGGGACAAAGTACCCGGACTATTCCACGGTAGACCTTGTTTTACGCGTTCCGGAACCCCCCCACGAACTCCCGGTCCGTAAAGGGCAGACCGTGATCAAGCTTCCGAATCCCAAACGGTTCAAAGTACCGGATATGCCAACACGGACCGCAATTGAAAGCTGGGAGCCGGTCGGGTTCTTCTCCCGTTCTTCTATCGATTTGAAAGAACTCTCGTACCTGCTCTGGTGCATGCAGGGGTATAAAAAAACTGTTGCGGAAACCGTCCAGATCCGTAACGTACCTTCAAGCGGGTCCCGCTACCCGCTGGAGACATATTTTGTTACCGGAGAGGTCGATGGCCTCGAGACCGGGCTGTACCGGTATCTTCCCAAATCCAACAGTATTGTTGCAGAACGCATCGATTCAGGCCTTCCGCTTGAGATGAGCACCGCGAGCATGAACTTTAAGGTCGTGACCAGGGCTGCCGTTACATTTCTGTGGGTAGCAGTCCCATACCGCTCCACGTGGGCACTGGGCAACCGTGGATACAGGAGCGTTCTTATCGAAGCCGGCCATACCTGCCAGAATCTTATCCTGGCAGCTGCAGGACTGGATCTCAACGTTTACCCGATCGACCTCTTCCACGATGAGATGATGACAACACTTGCAAACCTTGATCCTGCAACCCAGTGGCCGGTCTATCTTGCAGCAGTGGGAAAAGTGGAAAAAAGCGTCACCCTTGCCTGATAAGAGGACGTTCACAGGAATGTTTTTTTTTTTAACGAATCGTTTGTCAAAAAAAAAGCAACACGGTTCGACATTTTTTTACCATTACAAAAGCACATTGTTAATGAAACTCGTTCGTTAGGGAGCTGCATATGGATATACGTAAGCCCATGAAAGGTGGGGATATACAGGGTGGAAAATCATGGTAAAGAGATACCTTTCACTCTGCTCTCTCGACCATGCACGTGAGCTCCTGAAAAACTCATTTTCCATACCGGAACGAACCGAGAAAGTACCTGTTGTCAATTCACTCGGCAGGGTTGTTGCAAAGCCGGTCTATGCAAAATACTCGGTCCCGGAAGTAAATCTCTCTGCAATGGATGGTATTGCCGTGCGGAGCCGGGATACTATCGGAGCAACCGACAAATCTCCAGTCACCCTTGATAATTTTGTCCGGGTCAATACCGGCAATATCGTACCTCCGGAATACGATGCCGTGATCATGATTGAGGATACATGGGAGGCAGGAGACCGGTTCCAGATCCGCAAATCCGCAGCACCATGGCAGCATGTCCGGCCTGCCGGAGAAGATATCCGGGAAAACAGGCTGATCCTTGCCCGGGGGCATCTGATCCGTGCGTTCGATATCGGAGCCCTTGCAACCTACGGGATCACGTCCATCGAAGCCCGGACCGTTAATGTCGGCATCATTCCAACAGGAAGCGAACTGGTGGCGCTCGGTACCCGCCCCGGGCCGGGACAGGTCGTTGAGAGTAATACAATCATGGCTCAGGTCTTCCTTAATTCGATGGGTGCACACTGTACCCGGCTTCCCATCGTGAGGGACGATCCCGACCTTATTACCGATGCACTTGCATCCGCAGTTAAAAAATCAGATCTGGTTATCATCTCCGCAGGATCATCTGCCGGGACCCGTGATTATACCGCATCCGTCATCAGCTCACTTGGGGAACTGATCTTCCACGGGGTGGCAGTAAAACCCGGCAAACCCGTTATGCTCGGGAAGATTAACGGTAAACCGGTTCTCGGGCTGCCCGGGTACCCGCTTGCCGCCCAGACCATGCTCCGGGAATTTGCCGCCCCGCTTCTCGAACACTGGGGACTTGCCCCGGCCGCGAAATACCCGGTCCGGGTCCGCCTCTCTCAGCCGCTCAACTCAGATCCCGGGTTTGATGAGTTTGTACCAATCTTTGTCGGGAGGATCGGAGGGGTTCTATGGGGCATTCCCAATGTGAGGGGGGCCGGGGTCCAGATGGCAACGGTCAAGGCAAACGGGTACTCCCATATCCCGGCCCCTGTCGAAGGGTACGACACCGGTCACGAACTGGAAGTCTTCCTGACAACAGATCCGGGTAGTATCGAGAGAACCCTGATCCTTACCGGCTCGCTTGATCCATCTCTTGAGAACCTTGCAAACCTTGTCCACGATAAGGGACTGTTTATCCACGCAAGCAATGTCGGGAACACAGGCGGGCTGCTTGCCTTAAAACGGAACACCTGCCATGCAGCACCAATAAGCCTCCCCTCGATCTCCTCAGTGACTGATGCACGGTCCCTCAAACCCTACCTCTCATGTACTGATCCGGTTTTTGTGCATATCGCAAAGATCGAACAGGGTGTTGCCTCCTGCGATGGCCTGACATTTGATAATATACCGGACGTACGGTTCATCAACACAAAAAAAGATTCATCTGCCCGCAAATTATTCGATACGCTCATCGGGGAACGCGGTATCGATCCGGCTGCCATTAACGGGTACCTCCAGGAGGTCAACGGACCGCAGGCAGTCGCGGCTGCAATCAGGAACGGGTTTGCCGATGCGGGTATGTGCACGTCAGGAGTCGCCAGGGCCTGCGGGCTGCAGTTTGTCCCGGTGGCATTTGAAGATTATGAACTGGTCATCCGCCAGGAAATGCTTGCCGACCCGCGGATCTGCGATCTCATATCTATGATCGGATCGCACGATTTCAGAAAAACGCTCCAGTCCACCGGCGGATACGATTATTCCAGTACCGGAAAGATACGCAGGTTATCGGAAGACTGGATACTTTTTGATATTTCAAAAGAAGCGGTTGCCACGCTATCGTTTCCGACATTGAGTTAAAAATAAAAAAAGTTTTATTATTTCTTTATCGGGTTGAAGACATTCTCGTAGATCATGTCGCTTCCCGTGTTGTTGAGCCGTGCCCGCTCAGTCCGCTCTTCAGCAAATGCAAGGAGCGGGAGCTCCATATCAACACCCGGCACGTGGCCGAACATCTTCTCGAGTTCAACCTGCTGGGCATGCATGAACAGGGCATTCGGGATCTCCGAGGGACATACTTCCTGGCACTGACCGCAGTTCACGCAGGAGTCTGCAATATGGGCAAACCGGATCAGGTGGAACATGAAGTCGACCGGCAGCTCACCGGGACGAACCAGCTCGGGCTTTTTCGTACTGCATTCAACACAGTAACAAATTGGGCACTGGTCGATGCACTGGTAACACTTCATGCAGCGGGAGGTCTCGGCCATGATCTTCTTTAACCGGTCCTTTCCTTCCCCGAGGCTTTCGAAGTCGTGTTTGCGCCACTTGTCGCCAAGCTTGAGCATTGCACCTTCAACCTTGCCGCGGATATCGAGTCCTTTCGGGTTCGGTGCTTCTGTTGCAAGGATGCCTTTCTTGACCGCACCATCTACAAGGGCTGCACCTTTCTCAGAGCAGACTTCGACAAAGGTAGCCTTGCCGGCTTTGGGACCGATAACGCCCCAGTTCCCGCAGGCAAGATCGGCCTGGCGGGGAATCTTCATCTTGCAGCGCCGGCAGTTGGGCCTGCGGCCGTACCCCGCCTCTTCGAGCTCGTCAACCGAGATGCCCTTGTGGCCCCCCTCGTACTCGATGATGAACTGGCCCTTGTCAATCTCTTCCTTGTGAACCACATTCGGGTCAACACCGTACTTGTCGGCGATCATCTTCCGGGCGAGGACAGGGCTGACCGATCCTCCGCAGTTGACCCCAATCATGATGATATTGTCAAGGTTGATCTGCTTGCGCTTGGCAAGTTCGTAGAACGCCATTGCATCGCATCCCTTGACGGTGACCCCGATCTTCTTGTCCATGGCACCGTTCAGGTATTTCTTGATCAGTTTTGGAAGCAGCAGCGTTCCGCAGTGAAGCGAACCGGCAGTCTTGCTCAGTTCCTTGGGATCGGTGACGAGAACCGGGATTGCATCATAGAGATCAACACCCTTGGTGACTACCAGTACTGCATCAACCATTTTGGATTCAAGAGCATACTTCCAGAGCGCGGTAACCGCACCACCGAGTTCAGCTTTCTTCTGGATCTCGGCATCATTGGTCCATGCATAGAGCATATCTCCTTTTTTGGTCATGGTGATCAGGCCTCCGGGATCTTCTCAACCGCAACAGCACAGTGCTTGAGTTCCGGCATCTTCGAGAGGGGATCGAGAGCAGTGTTGGTTAAGTTGTTGGCACCTTCGTTAAAGTGCATAGCCATGTAAAGGACTTTCGGAGCGACTTCGTCGGTCACGCGGGCAGTCGTAATAGTCTCCCCGCGACGGCTCTTCACCTTGATCTTCTCGCCCTGCCTGATACCCATACTTTTGGCATCCTCGGTATTGATCTGGATGAACGACTCCGGGACTTCATAGTGCAGCACCGCGCAGCGATCCGTCTGGGTCCGGGTGTGGTAGTGGAAGATAACCCGGCCTGTCATGAGGGTGAAGGGATACTCAGCATCGGCGACTTCAGCCGGCGGGCGGTATTCAAGACCGAAGAAGGTTCCAAGACCGTCAGCACAGGCAAACTTCTCGCAGTGGAGAATCGGGGTTCCCGCGTGTTCGACGGTCGGGCAGGGCCAGTGAACGGACTCGGGTTTTTCCATCTTGTCGTAGGTAGCCCCTGCCATCGAGGGGGTGCAGGCCCGCATATCGTCCCAGACATCCTGGCCGGTCTTCCAGTCAAAGCCCTTGAGGCCCATCTTCTTGGCAAGTTCACCGAAGATCATGTAATCGACCCGTGATTCTCCGGGAGCATCGACGGCTTTCCTGACGCGGTTGATCCGGCGTTCGCCGCTGGTGAATGTGCCGTCTTTCTCGGCAAAACAGGCACCGGGCAGGACAACGTCGGCGTACTGGCAGCTCTCGGTCCAGTAGATATCCTGGATGACGAGGAAGTCAAGTTTGTCGAGGGAACGCTTGACGTGGCCGGAGTCCGGGTAGGAGACGACCGGGTTGAGACCGAGGATATACATGGCCTTGATAGGATCGCCGCACTGGGTGATCTGTTCGGTCAGGGTCACGCCATACCAGTCGGGCAGGGAACCTTCTTTCATGCCCCAAGCTTTCTCCATCTTGGCACGGTTGGTTGCATCTTCGCATTTCTGGTAGCCGGAGTAGACGTTCGGGTAGGCACCCATATCGCAGGCGCCCTGGACGTTGTTCTGGCCGCGGAGCGGGTTGACACCGACACCGGGACGGCCGATGTTGCCGCAGAGCATCGAGAGGTTGCCGAGCGACCGGACATTGTCGGTCCCGGTGGTCAGTTCGGTGATGCCGAGACAGTAGATAATAACGGCGTTCTTTGCAGCGGCATACTTGCGGGCCATCTCTTTGACCCGTTCGGTTGGGACACCAGTGATCTTTTCGACATCGGCATAATTCTCGACGGTTTTCTTGAGGTCTTCGAAACCTTTGGTCCGCTTCTTGATGAACTCCTTGTCTTCAAGGCCTTCTTTGATGATCCAGTACATCATGGAGTTGGCAAGCGCGATGTGCGTCGACGGGTTGAACCGGACCCAGTCATCGGCCAGACGGGCGGTCGGGCTGTAGCGCGGGTCGACGACCATGATGGGGATCCCGGCTTTCTTTGCCTGCATGATGCGCCGGCCGGCAAGCGGGTGGGCTTCTACGGCGTTGGATCCCCACATGATAATCAGGTCGGAGTTTAAGACATCTTCAAACGGGTTGGTGGCTGCTCCGGAGCCAAAACAGAGCGATAACCCGGCGACCGACGGTCCGTGACAGATCCGGGCGCAGTTGTCGATGTTGTTGGTCTGGAATGCGACCCGCGCCCATTTCTGCATGGCGTAGCAGTCTTCGTTGACGGTTCGGCACGAGACATGGAACCCGAGCGATTTGGGGCCGAACTTGTCGGACGTTTCTTTGAATTTCTTTGCTATAAGGTCTAGCGCTTCGTCCCATGAGGCTTCTTCGAACTTGTCGCCTTTCTTGATCAACGGTTTGGTTAACCGGTCGGGGTGCTGGACTGCTTCCCAGCAGCTGGCTCCTTTGGGACAGAGTTTGCCTTCGTTGACGGGACTCCGCTTATACGGTTCTACACCTACTAACTTGCCGTCATTGACGACAAGGTTCAGGCCACAGCCTACCCCGCAGTAGGGGCAGGTCGTGGGTACATACTTAAGAGTACTCAGACTATCATTCATTTTTTCACCACACACACTCACGGAAGTCCCGGCTGAAAAATGGCCGCAACATCCATGTTTACACACCAATGAAGATGATAAAATGCAAAATTGGTTAATCAATTTTGCTTGATTAAAGATCACGGTAAAAATATTATTTATATGTTGTGAGATTTCATTAAAAAATGGTGAATAATTTGGGGTTATTTCAAATGAATGAAAAAATTGTTCAGGATATTATTAGCGGGCTTGCGGTCTTTACCGTCGGAAACGATAATTCCGGTTGGGGGTTTGTATGTGAAAATCCGTAAAATTCCCCCACTCCTTACTGGGTTTATTCATACCGCGCTCCGGGTATGCGATGGCGTCAGGTTTCACAATGGCAGCACCTGCCGGTTTTGTGGCGGGTCCCTCTCCGGGTATGATGAACGCAAAAAACGGTTTGCGATCCTGATCGAAGATAACAATCCCAGTCCGGTGCAGGTAATTATCCAGCGTTCATATTGCCGTAAATGCGGCAATACTCCTACCCCTGTTGAACCATTCTACCCGGGCACCCGGATTGGATCTCCCCTTGTTGATCTCTGCCGCTCCCTTTCTGAAATCATGCCCCACTCGCGAGCTTCGCGGTATATGAGAAAAATGGGCGTTTCTGTCGATCGCTGGAGTGTCCGGAACTATGCCCTGATGCCATTGCCGGAAGTACCCTCCGTGGAAGTATGCGGGATGCAAATCCCGGTATCGATTGTTGCCCTTTCCTCACTTGCTGCAACCCCGCCGTTATCCGGAACCTATGATATGGATGATATCCTTCTCGCATGCAAGTATCCGTTTATTACCCTGTAATGGCATCCGGTCACCGGTGATGATTCCGGGTGTAATGAATCATTTCCGGCATTCTTTTTTTTAATTCGTACCGGGATCAAAATTCCGTACTCCAATCCTGGAGAAACAATTCTCCGTATTATTGGGTATTCTGTCACTTACCCGGAAGAACCTATGGAGGGGCTGGTCAAAAAAAAAATAAAATAAACTGCGAATTGCCGTTGCCCGTATTTATGGATCGGGTAATAAATTCCCGGCACTACTCAGATCAACCGGCAGGCCCGGGCATAGATCTGCATCATGTTGGTCCGGGTGAGGAAGCCGAGCATCTGGTCCGGGTTATCAGGATCGATAACCGGGAGATGATGGATATTGTGGAGCATCATCAGGCGCATTGCATTTTCCATGGTATCTTCCGGGGATACGACAATAAGGTTCCGGGTCATGGCATCCTGGACCGGTGTGGTCAGGCCGGTTCCGTTCCTGACATGCTGGACATCGCATTTGGTGATAATGCCGACAAGCCGGCCTGTATCAATCACGGGATAACCGGTGTGCGTGGTCTGGTCGATGAGCGTATCGACTTTCTGGACCGGATCTCCCGGTGAAATGGTAATGACCCGCTCTTTTTGGATCATTGCCTCCCGGACAAGGATCTGCTCGAGCACCCGTTTGCCGAATTCGTCGTGATGGGCCCCGGACTGGGCTTTGGTTGCAACCTGTTCGCGGTAAATCGTTCTGCCCCCGGTTATCAGGTAGGCGATCCCGACCCCTGCCATTGCAGGAACGAGAAGCGAGAAGTTGCCCATCATCTCGACAACCATGATCAGGACTGCAATCGGCGCATTGGCAATCGATCCGAAGAGTGCGATCATGCCGACAATGCCAAAGACCGGGACGGTTTCAAGCGGAACAAGCTGCGGGTAGAGGATATGCAGGATCATCCCGACAGCCCCGCCGGTTGCCGCTCCGATCGTCAGGCCCGGCGCAAAAACACCCCCACTTCCTCCGGAGCCAAGCGTCAGGGAAGTGGTAAGGATTTTCATGAACGGGAGGAAGATCAGGACCGCCAGCGGAACCATGGTAAAGAGCGAGAGCTGGACAAACCCGTATCCTGTTCCAAGCCCGGCAAGACCCAGCATCTGGGTATCGGGAGAGATCAGGGAGAGCGTTATGACAATGACCCCAAGAATGAATGCCCCGCTGACGGGTTTTAGGTAGGGGGGAAGATTGCGGTCCCTGAAAACCCGGGCAAAAAAATCCCGGGTACCGTAAAAGACCGATATATACAGGAGTCCGATAAGAGCACAGGCAATTCCGAGAAGCAGGAAGAACGGGAGCTGCCAGATATTCCACGATATCGGCATAAGGGCAAATATCGGATCGAATCCTTCGAAGAGGCCGAAGATCGAGTACCCGATAATCGATGCAAGGAATGAGGGTATAATCGCTTCAGCCTCGAAATCCCGGATATACAGGATTTCAGCAGCAAGAACTGCCCCGCCCAGCGGTGCCTTGAAAATGGTCCCGATCCCGGCGCCGATACCGGTCGTGAGGGCAAGCCGGCGTTCCTTTGGAGAGAGGTTGAAGTAATCTGCAACCATCGAGCCAAACCCGGCTGAGATCTGTGCTGCCGGTCCTTCCCTGCCTGCACTTCCCCCGGTGGATATGGTCAGGATAGCCGTTATTGCCTTGAGAAACGGAACTCTCCGCCGGATTTTCCCGTCCGAATGGAATGCCTTGATTGCTGCATCGGTCCCATGCCCTTCTGCCTCGGGTGCAAGATAGGTGATGAGCAGCCCGGATGCCAAAGCACCGGCGCAGAGCAGGGGGAGAATGAGGAACATGTTCCCGGGCGCAGACCACTGGGCAATCATGGCAGGGCTTTCACCCTCAAGCGGCATATTGTAGTTGAGCAAGTAGCCCATGAAGAACTGGGAGCCCCATTTCAGCCCTTCATAAAACAGGAGCGATCCAAATCCCGATATGATTCCGACAACTATGGCAATGAAAAGTACCCGTTTATAGGGATCGATCAGGTTCTTGAATCGGTACATAGGCACGAAGGGACCGGGAATTCAGGCGACGAAATTGACCGGTTGTTAATTTTATTAAGATGGTTATACTATTTAGTTGCACACGGTTTTTATCCCGGTATTGCAGGAGAGAGATTTGTTTCCGGGTCTGGAACTATCGTATAAAAAAGAAAAATGCCGGTTATTCCTGTGATGCAGGGAACGGACCCGGGGTTTAATCATCCCTGGTTTTTTTACCGGATGCTGAAGCAGTCTCAATTTTCTTGTTAAGCTTCCGGATGGAGACACAGTTGATAACCGGATCGCCGGTTGCAATGTAGCGCTTGATGACCTGGCCGAGAACTTCGACAACATCGTTGACCTTCACGTCCTCATCCGGGCTCGTGAACATCTTGACGGAGATCTCACCTGAACGGTCGGCGACAACATACTGGGGCCGGTTCAGGAACTGGAAATGCGTACGTTCCACAACTCCTTCAATCCTGACAATCTTGCCGATCATGCTCTCGTTGATAAGTTTGATCCGGACATTCTTTGCCTCAACTTCGTAATACGGGATAAGCCGGTCATACTCGCTCCGGCTCATGTAGTTGAGAACCATCGGAATGATCAGCAGCAGGATAAGAACCGGGATCATCCAGTAAAGATTTCCACGGATTACGACTGCCATGCTTTCCGGGCCGAAGAACGAGAGTAAGATAAGTCCGACTGTAAAGATCAGAAAGACCAGGATCGGGAGAATGGATAATTTGATGTTGATATTGTTAATTTTCATGAAAAAAGATGTTGGGGTCTAATCTACTTCAGTGCTGCGATCTCTTTGCGGAATGCGACCCAGTAAAGGATGCCGACAAAGAGCAGCCCACCAACGACGTTGCCGATGGTGACGATGATAACATTGCTGGTCCACATGGTGACCCAGTTCAGACCCATGTTAATTTTTGCAGGATCCGTGATGAATCCCTGGGTGAAGATACCGGCGGGGATGAAGTACATGTTTGCGACACAGTGTTCGAATCCTGAGGAAACGAAGGCCATGATCGGGAACCAGATACCAAAGAACTTGCCGATAAGATCATCTGCACAGATACCGAGCAGGATGGCGAGGTTGACGAGCCAGTTACAAGCTATTGCCTTGAGGAACGCAGACCACATGCCCATGAGGCCGACATAACTGACCTTGGCACTTGCAATGGCAATCGCACGGGAACCAAACGCAGTAACGGTTGCGGTTCCTGCAGCGTCAAACGATACGAACGGGCCGTATGCCATGATGTAGGCAAAGACAATGGATCCGATCAGGTTTCCGATATATACCCAGACCCAGAGATTGAGGATCTGTGCCCAGCTGATCTTGTGGATGAATGCTGCCATCGGGGCAAGCATCGCGTCACCCGTGAAGAGTTCTGCACCGGTGAGGACGATGATAATAAGCCCGACCGGGAAGACTGCTCCCGTGATGAGCTGGGAGAAACCTGCACTGGCAGTACCGTACCGCAGTGCGGCGTCGGAGGCCATCAGTCCGGTTGAACAGACCGTTGCAAGAGCACCACCCATGGCGATATATGCACCAGCCATGAACCCACGAAGGAGCATGTTCCATGCGGGCAGGCCTACTTTGTACTTACCGGCATCTCCTGCTTTTGCAGTGATAGCTACCGGAGGATGAAACACCATTTTTTAACACACCTCTGAATTGTCCACCTATACCAGCAACGTATTATATCACTAGTCGTAGGACAAATTACTCTCTTTTGTGTGCTTATTAATAATTTTCGAATTGTTCGCGAATCCGGGTTCATACAGGAATGGAAATTTTTATGCACGAGCATGGGAGGTTAAGTAAAAAATACTAACTTTTGTGAATTCTCATGGTTTTTTTCCAGTCTCCCGGGCATTTCCCATCTATAAAAAAAAATAAATTATTGTCGTATTGCCGGTTTGAGGCTTGCGCGCAGTCAGGGTATTGCAGGATTATACCGTCGGCTACAGGTTATTCTGGCAGTGTGTATAATCCGGATGAGAAAACCCGGGCATGAGTATAACGGATTCCGGTTAACCAAAAGTGAATCAGAATATGGAACGTGGTGAGACTGTTGCCTGTCTCACCGTATTCCGCCCGGTAATTTTGCAGCGATAGTGATGCATTGCTGTCTGAGGCAATATCGCAACCGGGGAAACAGGGCAATGGAAACCACCGGTTGGTGATCATTGTAGAGTATTTTATTGGGTTAAAAATTTTTTGAAATTTATTTGGGAAGCGCCTTGAACACATTCTCGTAGATCATGTCGCTGCCGGTATTGTTGAGCCGGGCCCGTTCGGTCCGCTCTTCAGCAAAGGCGAGGATCGGGAGTTCCATGTCGACACCCGGCACATGGCCGAACATCTTTTCGAGCTCGACCTGCTGGGCATGCATGAAGAGTGCATTGGGGATCTCTGCCGGGCAGAGTTCCTGGCACTGGCCGCAGTTGACACAGGAGTCGGCGATGTGGGCAAACCGGATGAGATGGAACATGAAGTTCGGCGGGATTTCTCCGGGCGTCACCATGGCCGGGTTCTTGGTCGTGCAGTCAACACAGTAGCAGATCGGGCAGGCCGAGATACATGAGTAACACTTGATGCAGCGGGAGGTCTCGCTCATGATCTTCTTAAGCCGGTCTTTTCCGTCGCCAAGTGCTTCGAAGTCGTGCTTGCGCCACTTGTCGCCAAGCTTGAGCATGGCACCTTCGACTTTCCCGCGGATATCAAGACCTTTCGGGTTCGGGGCTTCGGTTGCGAGAACACAGGCTTTGACTGCACCGTTGAT
>Ga0074197_1001701_pt1 | contig 17511 bp, 13 predicted proteins | sample EPASupsiteSAE305_FD_64526 | JGI IMG/M metagenome (GOLD analysis project Ga0074197, IMG submission 64526) | Bioremediated contaminated groundwater microbial communities from EPA Superfund site, New Mexico - SAE3-05 reassembly with SPADES | ecosystem: Environmental > Aquatic > Deep subsurface >...
TATCGAGATCGGTTGAGGCCATGAAAAACATCCGTTTGGCAACCTCGCTCAGGGTAGCCTGGAGGCCAAAGGATTTACGCCGCATCACCAACCGAAGCCATTCTCTGTTCATCTTGTCACGCAAATCGACGCCTTGATCAGCTCGCCACGCTCCGATCGTCCACAGCTTCGGTTCCTCATGCCCTTTGCAATGAGGCTCCTTGACCAGGAAAAAAAATTTCTCCTCGGCGGCGTCATTGGTGCCCCCTTCATGAAAATCAGCCATTCCCACCGGATAATAACGACAGGCCGAAGGCCGGTCCGGGTATACCGTACACCCCTCAGGGGTGACGAAGGGACAACCGTTCTTTTCTCCCGTCAACTTAATCTGTACACCCGGCATATCGGTTTTTTCCAGATAGGTTGGCTCGGTATATTCGGTGATGAACTCATGGGCAGGAATATTCAACCGTTTACGGAGAACAAGGATATCATACGGAGTCAGAATGATCTTGATGTTGTGGCAGCAAGCCGTGAAGCAGCTGACCTTGGGATGACACTCGAACTGTAGCCTTGAGTCGAGCGTTAGTTTTTCCGGAAGAATATTGGAAGGATTTTTATCAGTTGACTTGATAAAATCAGAATCGTCATCAATATATTTATCCATTGCCATGCGGCACCTCTTACGTGCGGATTAGAATCACTGTGCATGCCCTTTTGTGGGCCACAATTAGAAACCGGCTATTGTACCATGCACTTTTCCGCTGTCAAATGCTATCGGGATAGCATGCACATTATTCTCAGATTCATGCGGAGTTAAGAGGGTCATAGCGGCTTAGCAACCTTCATTGTCCCTAGCCCCCTGAGTACAGAGGCCCAAAAGTGATTTGAGGAGGCGCTTATTTTATGTCTTTTCCCCTACAAACCTGCTAAGAGGAAATCATATACTTTTCATCAAGGAATCAAAACGTACATGAAAAAAATTTTTTCCAATCCCGTCGACCTGAGCAAAGTCAACACCCTTATCTACCATCTTCCTGATGGACCAACTTTTTCCGTGGAAATGGATAACTTCGACGGATTCATCGATTTTGACATGGAGCTGGGAGACATTTGCGACACATCGGATATTGATGGTGTCCTCCACTTCTTTCCTCGAGGCAACGCCTGAGTTCGGTGCCTCTTTTTCCACGATTTTCCCTCCTCTATTTTTTCTGATCACATGACTCCCTTGATCGATATTACCGTGGATGGACATGTGCACACCCGACTCTGCAACCATGCTGTCGGCGAGATGGAGGAGTACGTCGAACAAGCGGTGCGCCGGGGCCTGGCAACGATCATCTTTCTCGAACATCTGGAGACGGATATATATTACCAACCACAAAGTTGGTTGAGTGACGAGGATTTCGGCTACTATTTTCAGGAAGGAAATCGGCTAAAACAACGCTTTCGGGGAATTATTGAAGTTCGGTTGGGGGTGGAGATGGGGTTCAATCCGGAATCTGCTACGATCATCCAACAACGACTGGCCCGCTATCCGTTTGAGCGTGTTGGCCTCTCCTGCCACTTTCATCGCCACGGCGATGTCCACCTCAATCTGCTCAGCCGGCGACAGCAAAGCTTAAGCCAGTTGGCGGCCATAGGGCCTGATGCGGTCATCACCACCTATTTCGATACCCTCATCGAAGCGGTGGCAACGATGGACTGCGATGTTCTCTGCCATCTGGATGCGGCTCTGCGTCACCTCCCCGGAATAGGATTTAACGATGGGCACAGGCGGCAAATCGGACAGCTTCTCGATGGAATGCAGGCCAAGGGTGTGGCCCTGGAAATAAACACTTCGGGGTTCGATTATCGGGGAACAGCCTTTCCCGCCCCCTGGATCATCAACGAAGCGCGGAAGCGCGAGATCCCCCTGCATGCCGGTTCGGACGCCCATCAGCCATCCGAGGTCGGCCGCCATTTTGAGCAGTTGCCCCAGTACTTGGCCGAAATCCTGGCGTAAACTTCCTCTTCCGTGCCCGAGAGACAGGCTCGGGATGCGGTTTCCTCAGTGCACCTTGATATATTTTCCCATGGCCGTGCGCAAGGAATCGGCGTTGAAGGGCTTGATCAGAATCGAGTTGACTCCAGCCGCCGTTGCTGCCTCGTGATCCTGGACATCGGACTGGGTGGTCACCATGATCACCGGCAACGTCTCCGCAGAATACGTCGACCGAATCCTTTTGGTCAGTTCAATTCCCGAGATTTCCGGCATATTGAGATCGGTTAAGACCAGGGCCGGTTTTTCCTTGGCCAACCACTCCAGTGCCCCGGCAGGGAACTCAAAGAGGACCGGATCAAAGCCAAGCTCATGCAATGTCGCCTTATAAATGTTCAGAATCATGCGAGAATCATCTACCGCGCAGACCTTGAGCCGGGTTTTTCCCTCCAGCTCTTCGCCGGAAATCCTGGCCGCAAAATCTTCCAACCCCTTCTCTTGGAGCAGGGTGATATAGTGATTTTTAATGTCTCGGTGGGCATGAGGCAAATACACCAGGGCTAACTCCCGAAAAAACTCCTCCGGCGCCAGGTTGAGAAAAATGTTGTCTACCTGGGCATTGACAATGATTTTGACGATATGGCGGGCCTCGTCAGTCTGGGCTCGAATCATGTTCTTGATGCCAGCCGCAAGAATTTCGTTGAAATTCCGGTCAATGGCCCGAGCGGCGGCGGTGCAGACATGATCCTCGCTGTCGGTCAGTCCGGCGGCCAGAGTATAGGCGCCTTTGCGCAGGGGCAATAAGGCCAAGGCCTCATAGGCGGCAAAACGCACATTGGCGTTACGCGGTACAGTATTAAGCAAAGCGCGGATCGGCATAACCGCGCTCTCATCGCCGATTTCCCCCAGCACATTCAGGGTATGGACCAATAAATCGCTATCCCCCTCCTTGAGGTTCTCGATCAACACCGGCACAGCCTTTGCGCCGATGCGCACTAACTCGTCCTTGGCGTAAATACGCATGTGGGCATAGTGCGAACGGAGCGTGTCGTTCAATTTCTCCAAGGAAACCTGATCCTGAACATCGGCAAAGATGCCCAGGATAATCAGGTCCAATTCATTGTCCGTTCCCATCCGCTCGGCCAGCCGGTGCATGGCGGTGTTGGTTCCGACCTGCCCCAGGGCATGAATGGCAGAGATGATCAGCTCCCGATCCGCCGCATAGAGATAATCGGTCAGGGTGTTGATCGACTCGGGATCACCTATCAAACCAAGATTATCGATTATCAGTTTAATAATCGTCGTTTCCTTGGTCTGCGCCAGCAGGTCGATCAAGGCTGGCGTCGCCTCCTCGAATTTCAACTCACCGGCGGTTTCGATCATGACCGTCTTGTCTTCAATATCCGGATTGGCCAATGATGTGAGCAGGATCTCCGGATAGGCGATCAGATTGGAAATAAGCGTTTCGCGGATGATCGGCAGGTTCGCCGTCAGCTCGGGATGTGCCGTCAGCAGATGGTTCAACAGGGGGACAGTGAAGGCTATCTCGCCACGCGACAGTTCATACAGCAACCTGTTCTGCGTCTTCTTGTCCACCGAACCGAGATGATCGAGGACCAGCCGAGCCTTGAGGGAATCTCCGGTCTGAATATTGGCCTGTATTTCCTCAACCATGTGCTCTGTGTTCAGATCAGCCATGCGTCACCCCTGTTGGCAAAAAGCCATCTCTTATTTGACAATCCAGTCAACACCCAACCGACTGATCACATTCAATCCACCACTTAATACCATGCTATCGAATTTTCCGATGTGGTCAAGGAAGACTTGCACTTCGTACGATCGAGTGCCGGCGTTACAGATGATAATATAGGTTTTGCCGGCGGGCAATTCATGGTACCGCGCCCGGACCTGGCCATATTCCAAAGCTGTCCATCGTTCGGAGCCGTATTTCTCAACATAGGGTGCAGCCTCCAGAGGATGCCGAAGATCGAGCACCGCCCAATCCGGCTCGATGGCCATGTTGTCCATCCAGTCCAGAAAATGAACGAGATCAACCCGGCGCATCCGGTTGTCGCACATATTTTCGGCCACATACGCAGCGGCGTTGATCGAATCGATGGCCGAGGAAAACGGTGGGGCGTACGCCATCTCCAGGAGTCCGAAATCTTCGATCGTCCCACCCTGAGCAATCAAGCCGGCGGCCGCGTCCACTCGGGCAGAGATCGAATCGTTCATCATGCCAAACGCCTGCAGGCCAAGGACGCGCCGCGACCGGCGGTCGAACACCAGTTGGAGGATCACCACCGCCTGATCGGGAAAAAAATGGGCGCGGTCGGGCGGCGAGGTCAGGGCATAGTCGGCGGCGAATCCCTCGGCCAGAGCTGCTTCGTAGGTGATCCCGGTCGAGGCGATGCACCGCTCAAAGGCCTTCATGATAAACGAGCCGCAGACACCCTTGAACACCGAGGGAGTGCCGGCCATGTTGTCGGCAACCACTCGCCCCTCGCGATTGGCGAGCGATCCGAGTGGGGCATAGGTTTCCTTTCCGGTGACCAGACTGGTGACGGCAATGCAGTCACCGGCGGCAAAGATGGCGGGGTCCGAGGTTTGCAGCCGTTGATTGACCTTGATCCCGCCCCAGGGCGCGACATCAAGCCCGGCAGCCTTGGCCAGCTCGCTGCGCGGCCGAACACCGACGGCCATGATCACCAGTTCGGCCTCCAGGGTCCGCTGGGCAGTCTTGACACCGCAAACCTTGCCCTGGCCGTCGTCGAGCAGTTCAGTCGCCGACTCCCGGGTGAACACGGCCACGCCCTTGTCCACGAGATGCTTCTGCACCATGGCGGCAAAATGCCAATCAACCAATCGGGGCAGAAGCTGGGGCGCCAGTTCCAGCAAGGTGGTTTCAATACCCCACAGATCGGTCAGGGCCTCGGCCATCTCGATACCAATAGCTCCGCCGCCAATGACCACCGCCCGGCTGACCTTGCCCTGAGCAATTCTCGTTTTGATCTCGATCGCCTTATGCAAATCGGCGATGGAGAAGACACCGTCCAGGGCGGCTCCCGGAATGGGGAGATCGAACGGCTTGGCACCAGTGGCCAACATCAACTGATCATAGGGCAGGTGCTGTTCAACACCGCTGTCGAGATTACGGACCAGCACCCTCTTTTCCTTGCGATCGATGGCGAGGGCACGAGTCCTGGTCAGCACCTTCACCCCCTTGGAGTTCTCGAAAAATCGGGCATCGCGGACAACATGAAAACTGGTGGCCCGCAGCTCGCTTTCATCCGAGACGTCGCCGCTGACATAGTAGGGAATGCCGCAGCCGCCGTAGGAAATCAGGCTGTCCTGATCGACCATGGTAATCTCCCAATCCGGCTGCAGCCGCTGCAACCGGCACGCTGCCTTGGGGCCGGCGGCAACCGCCCCGATAATAACGATTTTCTTGCTCATAACAGGTCTCCTCCTGTAAAAAAAGAATCAATGACAATGGACACAATCTATTGCAACATCTTTCCCTGCGGCCAGGAGTCGACGCACTTTCATCGCCGACCAGCGGCCCATTCCTTTGCGTTATTACGGTAACGCTTCCGTGGGCGAAGGTTTCTTTAGAGTTGATGTCGGCACCGCTGGCCCTTCTTCCGCCTGGTGCTCCGTTAACTCGACGCCCTTACGCAGCTGTTCGGACAAACCAGCCAGAAAGGCTGATGAATCGAAAACTGGTTTGTCCCGGGTGCCGCCAATTTCCGCATCGACGGTCGCATCGGCATGTACCACCAATTGCGCCTTGTCCGCCAGTTGCTTGCTGACTGGCAGCCGCACTTGATACTGGAGTGAACCGTCCGGGTGCATCGCTCCCCTTAACCCAACCTCTGCCTCTCCCACCAGGAGATGGATCGGGCCACAGCTGACACGGCCATCCTTGCCCTCACAGATCACTTCCCGCTCCCTACACCGCAACCATGCCTGGTCATAGCCATCCAGGTCGAGCATCTCGCGCAAGCCTCCTGTCGGCTTGAATTTGATCCGGTCGAGGGCGACGGTAATGGTGAAAACAGGCCGCTGCGGCCCTTTTTCGGACACGGGCGCGGCAAAACTGTCCACCCGCAGATCGACCACACCCTGAGGATGCGCTACCACGCCGAACAAGGGATGGAGCCTGCCGAGCAGACCGTCGATCAGTGGCGGCTTGAGGGGCACGTTTTTCAACAGCTGGGTAACGGGCGGAAAGGTTACCATCGTCTGCTGAACGCCAAAATCCCACGAAGGCTCCACGGTTGCCCGACCACCATCAAGTTGGCCGTCGATGGAGAGCCGCAACTTACCCCGGTTCATATCCACCGGCATGGTCAACTGCCGCAGACCGATCCCCTGAAATCGAAGAGACTCCAGGGGCAACTGCACCGTGAAGGTCACCTGCTCCCTCTTCATGGGCAACGACAACGGCAGGGAGAGCAGGAACTCTCCGGAACGGTTGCCACTCACCACCATCTCCCGGCCAATTACGGGGGCCAGCAGTTGGGCAAGGGCGGTAAAATCAGGGGTTACCTGCCCCTGCAGCTCCAAGAAAGGCGTCTTATTCCTCGCCGCAACAAGACCAGCGCCTTCGATTCTCAGCGGCACCGTTTGCAGAAAAAAGGAGGGAATTTTCATTTCTCCGGGGCCTTTCCCCTCGTCCAGCAGGCTGATTCTGAGGATCGCTCGAGGGTCGGCAAAGAGTTTTTTCTTGCTGCGTAACACCTCAAACGGCTCCATGCGCAGAGTCAATTCGGTTTTGTCTCCCTGGCCGTGTGCCGAATCGATCGTCAACGTCCCTCCTGCCCGTCCTTTCACGGTCAGATCAGACGGCAGCCACCCGGCCGCCTTGGCCAAGTCGGCGAGCAGAGCACCATCGCTCTCACCTCTAAGGACTGCCGAGAAACCAGCTTCCGGTTGCCGCCAATCCTCAAGCAACAGGTCCGTCTCCAGAACCGTCATGGCCGATGTCCACCCCAGGCGCCGCATTTCCAGCCGCCGTCGGGCAACATCAATCAAAAATAACGGGTGTTCCTTGTCACTGAGATCTTGCCAGTTGTCGGCAACCATCAACTCGCGAACAGCAAACCGGCGGCCATCAAGCCGCCCAGCCCCGCCCATACCAAAAATCACCCGCGGTTCCTGAAAGGCGTACCCTCCACCGGCCACGACCAGCTGCTCGATCGTCCCATTCATACTCCGTACAGCAACTTTCGCCCCCGCGCATTCGCCGGCCCCATCGAATTGCAGCTTCCCTTTCAGAACCGGCGCGGAAGCGTCATCGCGAAGGCCATGGACAACAGTGCTCAACCGCTCAAGATCGACCGCCCCCTTGAGGGTGCAATTATTCTGCGCCTGTTCCCGGTTCCGCCCGAGATCCTCGGCCAGCAGGGAAACATTGCCCGGCCAGGAAACAGCATCCACCTGCAATGAATGAAGGACGCCGCCGGCCAGAAACGAAGCGGCGGCCGTGGCCTTGCTGGTCAAAAGAAAACCATGGGCTGGAAAGAGGGTCCTCTTCCCCCGCGTGAGCGCAAAATCTTGAATCGAAATCCGGCCTTCCAGACTAACGCCCCCTTCTTCCTTCTTTCTGGTCGTAGCGGAAAGTTCCACCTGTCCTTTGGCGTGGACAGTAAGGGAAAATATCTTTTTCAGTTCCTGGGACATCCGGTCGAGATCGCCGCCCCCCTGGAGGGTGAAATCGTCGATACCGCCGCTACCCGTCACCTCAAAAAATGGGGTTTGGGCGCGCAAGGTACGGAATCCTGTTTTCGCACCACCGTAATCACCTACAGCCTCAACGATGAGCGGTGTGCTCCAGGAGTAGGGTTGGCCGTCATGGACAAGGCTCAAACGATCCGTCCGGCAGACCGCCTCGATGGCTAATGCCTCTGCACCGCCAGTGATGCCAAGCGAAAAATCGGCTCTTCCTTCCGTGACCGTAGTTTTTTCATGAATGCCCAGCAGATGGGGCACCTGGGCCGTCATGACCGGCAGATTGACGTTGCCCTTGACAGCCAGGGAGATTGTTTTGCCGGCGAAGCTGCCGTCAGCGTGCAGTTGGACGGGCTCGGATTGCAGCTCCAGATCGGCAAGCCGCCACCCTTCCCCAGGTCGGTGACTGCCTTTGAAGGTAAAACTGAGTTGGTCAAGCAACGGCTGATCCTGGCCAAGCACACCGCCCGTGAGCTGCAAACCTCGCAAAACGGTTTCTCCCTGCACCTCAATATCCTCAATCCCGGCGGCCTTCAGGTGCAAGGTTGCATTGAGCACGCCCTTGCCCCGGGGAGCCCGGCTCCGAGACGCGGCCAGATCAAGAAAGTCCGTAATCTCCAATTCGCTGATCTCCACTTCGGCGCGTGAAATCAGCGTCTCCAAAAACGATTGCCCGGCCAGGGGAAGATTGATGAATCCTTTGGCGCGGAGACGCCCCGATTGCTGCGCGGAAAGGAACTGGAGATCATAATGAAGGGTGCCCATGGCAAGACTGCCGGTGAGATCAACCTTACGGGCAAGCTGCCGGCCCGGTTTAGCGCCGTGATCGAAAACAAGTTGGCCCGAGTTCACCCTAAGCCGAAAGCTCAAGCGTTCCCACCAAGGGGTTTTTCCAGGCCCTTCCCGGTCAGGAACACCGGTTGTCGCTTCTGCCCTGGCAGCCGCTTTGTTCTCAGTGTGCGATACATCGTGCCCAAGCTGGGGCGGCAGGAGGGAGAGCGTGGGTTGGTCGATGGTAATCTCGCCCAGATAGGATGGCGCTACCATCAGGAGCAGCAGTCCCTTATCGCTGGCACCCTGCGGCGCCTCGAAATGCAACCCGGACACCGAATCGTGATAACGAACTTGCTCGCAGTGAAATCCCCGCACCCAGCCAACGGAACAGGATGCCGCCGCCAGGTTGCCGGAGAGTTGCTTGGAGGCCAGATCCAGCACGGCGAAAAGAACCGGTTGGAAACTGAGAAGCGAGGGCAGGAAAAAAAGCGCGGTGGCCATCAGAAAAACGGCGACAATGACGGCGCGACCTTGCGTCCTCATGATCTCCCCTCTCTGCCATTGCTCCGTATGGGTGTATAACTGTTCGATTCCACAGGAGCAACTTGCCGCGAAAGGAAGACATTGTCAACCCTGGAATGGCCGGGAAATCGAACCGTTCAGCGGGGCGAGGGGAAGATTTGACCGCCGCGAATCATCTCCTTGAGTTCCGCCATCTTGCGCCGGTAACAGTCGGGACAGATTCCATGGCTCAGGTCGCTGCCAATTGCCTTGCTGATAAACTGCTCTATGCTGATCCAGCGGAACTCACCATTTTCATCCGTCTCACTATCGCGAATCTTTTTGCATTCGCTGCAGATGGACAACAGCGACTCATACAACTGCACAGTTTGCCGCAGTCTGCGGCCAGCTAGACACTTGGCGACACGTAGAATCAATTCGTCGTGATTATACGGTTTGAGCAGGTAATCATCAGCGCCTAGGCGAAGCGCCTCAATGGCCGAATCCAGCTCGCCGTACCCGGTCAGGATGAACACCGCCTGGTCGGACCGTTTCGATTTAGCTTGCCGCAGCACCTCAATACCGTCAAGCCCCTCCATGATCAGGTCGGTGACAATGAGATCATAATCTTTGTCCAACAAGGCAACTGCCTGTTCTCCACTTCCAGCAAGATCAACAGCATAGCCCGTGTCCAGCAGGTCAAGGCGGAGACTCTCCCGGATGAGCTCCTCGTCATCGACGATCAGAATGGATGCCTGCGGCATACCTCTCTCCTTGTTGTTTGTCCTGGTTTCCGGCTGGCAGGATCACGGTGAAGGTTGTCCCTTGCCCCGGAGGCGATTCGACCAGAATGTCGCCGCCATGGGCCTTGACGATGCCGTAGGACACCGACAGTCCGAGGCCGGTTTCCTTGACAGCGGTTTTGGTGGTGAAAAAAGGTGCAAACAGGTGCGGAAGATGCTCTTCGCTGATGCCATCGCCGCTATCGGAAAGGACAATACGGATATGCTCCCCCTCGCGGCAAGTCTGGATCCGGATCTCACCGCCGGTTTCGGGCAAGGCCTCGCCGCTGTTTTTGATCAGATTGAGCAGCACCTGCTTGATCTGGTTTTCGGAACCGTTCAGTGTCAGGGGTTCATTGTCGAAATCCCTGCACACCACGGCCCTCCGCACTTTCAGATGTTTATTGACCAACATTAGAACCGAATCGATGGCGCGATGCAGATCAAAATCCTTCCGCTCGTCGGAAAACGGCCTGTTGAATTGCTGCAAATCACGGATCAACCTACTCATGCGGTCGCAATTCTCAAGCGCAAGTTCCATCAGGCCCTGATCGGTGGACACCAGCTCCGATTTTCTCGCGATCCGCTCAAGGACCGAACGCACCCCACACAGGGGATTGTTGAATTCATGGGCGATGGAAGCCGCCAGCGAACCGATGGCCCCCAGCCGCTCCGCCTGAATGAGCTGTTGCCGGGTCGCCAACAGCTCGGCCGATACTGTTTTCAGCTCGCCATAAGCGGCCCGTAATTGTCGCTCCGTTTGTTTTCTTGCGGTGATGTCATAGACGGTAAGCGAGACATCATGGGCTCGAGAAGGGTCACGTGCGATCAAGGGAACAGCACTGAGAAGGACCTCCATCAACGATCCATCCGCCCGCCGCCAGCAGGATTCAACCGAATGCCGCAGACCGGATTGCCAAGGCTGCCTACCGGCAACGCGGCTTTCACCCAACTCCACGACGAACAGTGTGCGCCAGTGGCGACCGAGCAAGGCAGTGGTCGAATACCCGACCATCCGGACCAGCTGCTCGTTGAGATACTGAAACCGCCCATGACGGAGGATACCGATACCTGCTAGAGTGGTGTTGAGCAGATTCTCCAGCATGGTCGAATTGTGGAGCAACGCCTCGTGTTGCTTTCGCACCGGCGCATTTAATATCTTGTTCGTGCGGCGGAGAATATCCTGCCGCACCTTTCGTTCGGAGATGTCGCGGACAATGCCCTGCACTCCGGCGACCACCTCGCCGTCAAACCATGGAACGGCACGGATCTCGACCCAGATCCGCCCGTTATTCCGATGCTTCAATTGGAGGGTGAGTTCAAGAGAACTTGCCCCGCCGAGAAGGAGAAAAAAAGATTGTTCAGCCTGAAGTTGAGCGTCCGGATATATGAAGTCCAGATAATGGCGATGAATGACCTCCTCCGGAGCGACGCCCAGCATTTTCCTGCTCGCCGGAGAGAGCGCAACAACCCTTCCGTCCCTACCCAAACGGACGACAAGGTCCGGTGAAGTCTCGGCACAGGAGTGGAACTTGTCGTCCCACTGTGGTTCCTGCAATCTTGGCGGTTCTCCTTGTCCGTCCCTGGCCACGCGAGTCCCCCTGAGTTCATGCTGTTTGATTGAGGAACAACGTCTCTCTGCCAGAGAAATCACTCTCAAAATCGACTGTTTCTTATAGCAGACAGCGATATAAACAGCACGAAAAAACAACGACAAAATGAGAACGTATCAACAATGAACTGTTTTCAATTGTCCCGCAACGCTTTTCAGGCAGCCATCGTTTCTGTCGACTGTATTTCCCTCCTGCTGTTGCAGCAACAGCAGGCTGACCATGCTCCACAAATGCACTGCAAAACTGGTATCCATGGAGTATAAATACTCATTGCAGTCTCTTGCAAAATGATAAAAATACACCACATGTCCCAATCGTATCTCGGAAGGCTGAGGCAATGAATGTCGTCATTTCGAGCTATAGCGAGAAATCTCAGCCTTCAATACAGAAAGATTTCTCCCTCCGGTCGAAAAAACGTAACCTGTAACCGTTCATCTTGCAAAAGGCTCTAATTGACAGGCCAGTGACCAGACACCAGAATCCGGGGTCATGGCCCGTGCAGCAACAGAAAAAAGGACAGCGATCATGTGGAAAAAAATCCAGACACTGCAAGAGTTGCAATCGGCCTGCACCTCCACTCTGGTGGAAAGCCTGGGGATTGAGTTCACGGCTCTGGGTGATGACTACATCGAGGCACGGATGCCGGTGGACGAACGGACCATGCAGCCCATGGGATTACTGCACGGTGGGGCTTCTGCGGCCCTGGCGGAGACACTGGGGGGAGCTGGCGCCTATCTCAGCGTTGACGAGGGGACGGTCTGTGTTGGCCTGGAAATCAATGCCAACCATGTCCGGCCCGCTGGACGCGGTTGGGTCATCGGTCGCGCCGAACCGTTACACAAAGGCCGCACCACCCAAGTCTGGAATATCGCCATCCGAAACGAAGCGGGCAATTTGGTCTGCGTTTCCCGCCTGACCGTTGCCGTATGCCGTTCACCTGGCGATTCAAACTGAACACCCCCAGGAACCGGAATATCCATGGAAAGAGTGGGCGCTTTCCCCAAAAGCGGATGCGGTAAAAAAAACACAACCCGTTACAACGCGTGCCGGAGGACCTTGGAGGCATAGATCCCGGAAATGTACTGCCGCTCAGCCCGGCCAAGCCCAACAAATTTCATCCCGGCTGTATAGCTGCTGTCCTGGCCTTGTACATGCCTGACCACGGCACCGGAAATGATCTTTTCAGCGCCGAGAAAAAAGCCCACCTTAACCGCCTGGTTTTCGGAAATCCGATGGTCGAGTTTGATGGCGACTCCGCCCTCGCAAATATTGTGGAGTAAACCGGTCAGGGTCGCATCTGCAGTGGCAACCTTCACCAGAATACGCTCCCCATCAAACAATCGTGCCAATTCCCTCTCATCCATCCTGGCGTAGGCACGTTTACCATGAGGGTTGTCCGGCTCATACTCCCAATCCATCTCCAACCCATCCAGCGAAGGTATATCCGCCCAATTCTTCTTTTCCATGTGCTCTTCCCCCCAGTTATATTCATGACGCAGCAGAATAACGATGCGGATAACCAATCATGATCACTACATTTTACCATCAAGCACTTTATTTTATTATGATAACTTGTATCGAAGCGACACGCAAGCATCTCCTGGCGTCCGTTGTCAGCGCCCACAATTCCAGAGCAGCTTAGGGTATTCGGATCCAGCCCGGTCGGCATCTTCCTTCCAGATTAGGCTCAACAAACTCTCTTCTCACCCCCTGCCACGGCCTTCCACTTTTCATTAAATTTGCAGAATAAGCAAGTTACGAATTGAAAACATCCAAACCTTTCCTTCTTTCATAGTTGGATAATTTCTCCCCTTGCCGTAATGGGCATATGCCCTTATCCTATGAGTTCATAGGAGCCAAATCATGTCACGACCCTGTTGCAAGAAGACTATCAACAACTTCTCCAAGTGTGCAGTTTTTAAGCCTAACGGAATACCGCTGAGTCAACTTGAGGAGATCATTCTGAGTCTCGACGAACTCGAAGCCCTGCGACTCTCTGATGCAGAGGGGCTATATCAGGTTGCCGCTGCTCGCGCGATGGGCATTTCACGTCAGACTTTTGGTCGTATCATTGCATCCGCCCGATATAAAATAGCCAATGCCATTCTAAACCGAAAAGCATTGCGGATAACTGGCGGCAACGTCCGCCTTAAAAATGAAGAAGAGGATATTATGAAGATTGCAGTTCCGACAGTTGGAAATCAGATAGACCAGCATTTTGGCCATTGTGAGAAATATTCAATTTTTACCATCAATGACAAAACCATCGTAGCGGAAGAATATATGGATTCACCGGCTGGATGTGGCTGCAAGTCGAACATGGCGAGTGTGCTTGCTGAAAATGGGGTGAAAATTTTAATCGCCGGCGGGATAGGTAACGGAGCTGTCAATGTCTTGACAAACAATGGGATCAAAACGATAAAAGGCGCATCTGGAACAGTGAGAGATGCCGTGGAGTTGTTTTTGCAAGGCGAACTTGTGGACAACGGAGATGTTTGTTCAACGCACACTTATGATCCAAATCATGTCTGCCAGCATTAAAAATTGATTCACCCGCGTGGGGTAAATTTACATAACCACATGGAAACACTAAATTTTTCTTAATTTGCTACAAAACAGCACAGCACCCGCACGCCGATACGGTTTGCGGGTTTTTTGCTGCCCGGCTTGTTCAATGACAGAGGCTGGAGACACGGGGAGGGATATCGCCCCGGAAAAATGTTGCCCCCACACGCGGGAGTGTTCATTAACCACTTACTTCTATGTACTTTTTCACTGCATCATTTACTTCGATCCCTGCATTAAAAAAGTAGAAAACTGTTTCCATATCGATGGCTTCCGTCATGCTGGGGTGCTCCTTGAGCATGATCATGCAAAAATTCTCCACATACTTTTTCTTGAGGATTTTTTTGGGTAGCGCCATGTCAACATTGCTCCTTACTGTTCGCGCCACACGCCAGACCTTGGGACGCAACGAAAAAAAAGGGATTAAGTCAAAATGACTTAATCCCTTGAATCTGCGTGGTAGCGGGGACAGGATTTGAACCTGTGACCTTCGGGTTATGAGCCCGACGAGCTACCAGACTGCTCCACCCCGCGTTGCAATCCGGCCATAATAACCTATTGAACAATAAAGTCAACCGTTCTCTTGGCTCGTTGCGCCTTTTTTAAGCAATGTCGAAATCTTCTCCATGACAATTGGCGGGAAAGGCGTCAGTTTTCCCTGCCGGTTGACACAGGCATGGCTGGTAAATCCCTTCACCAAGAGGGTTGAGCGGCCATCCTCAGACTCGCGGGTAATGGCATAATGAAACCGGCAGGTTACCTTACTGACCTCCACCAGGGAGGTGGCTATGGTGAGCAGATCGTCGTAAGCCGCCGAGGCCTTGAAACGGAGATAGCTCTCGGTCACCGGCAGGATGCAGCCCATTACTTCGATGGCACTGTAAGGTAGAGCCCAGGCACGCATCATCTCGGTGCGCCCGATCTCGAAGTAGCGGAGATAGTTGGCATTATAGACCACGCCCGCCGCATCGGTGTCACCGTAGATCACCCGATAGGTGGTGGTGAATACCGGCTCTTCCAGAGCAACCGCCAACTTATTCACGGCCGGACCTCCTGCTCGACAAAGCGGCGGAAAAAGGCGGCGCCCGAGGGCAGCTCCAAGCCGTTTTCCCGAACCGCGACCAGCACATTGGCTTCAGTGTAGGTCCGGCCGGAAGGAGCGGCAACGCCTCGGGAATCGTAGAGAAACATCGGCACCGGCCAATCCTCGTGGGTGCGGCGATGAATGGGCGTGTAATGGTCCATGGTCACCACCAGGCGAAAGGGTTCACCTCGGCGTTCCATTTCCTCAATAATCGGAGTGACGATGCGCCGATCAAAATCAGCCACGGCCTGAACCTTCTCCCGCACCAGTCCCTGGTGGCCGGCCTCGTCCGGTGCCTCGACATGCACGAGGACAAAATCGTTCTTTGCTAGCACCTTAAGCGCCGCCTGGGCCTTGCCCTCGTAATTGGTGTCCAGATATCCGGTTGCGCCAGGAACATCGATTACCTCTAATCCGCCGAGCACGCCCAATCCTTTAAGTAGATCGACCGCTGAAATCAGACCGCCGCGGATGCCGAACCGCTGCTCCAGGGTCTCCATGGCCGGCCGCTTGCCCTCGCCCCAGAGCCAGATATAATTGGCCGTTCGCTTGCCCTGACGCTCCCGCTCCCGGTTGACCGGATGATCGCCCAAAACTGCGGACGCCCGAGAAAGCAAGGGACCAAATGCCTCCACCTGCTGATACTTCTCAAAAAATTCCGCCACATCCTGATCGGAATGATCATGGGGCGGCACCGTGGTGAAGCCCACGGGCAGGTCGCCGCGATAGACCAGGAGATGGCGGTAACTGACGCCGGGATACAGGGCCAGGCGGTCGTTACCACAATCGGCCTGCAGCGCGGCGATCAACTGCCGACTTTCTTCGGTAGTGATGTGGCCGCTACTGTAATCGACCATAATCAGACGACCATCGCCCGGCCGATCCACATGGACCAGGTTGCAGCGAAAGGCGGTTTCCTCCGGCGCCAGCTCCACTCCCAGACTCGCCGCCTCGAGCGGCGCCCGGCCGGTATAATAGTGCTCCGGCTCATAGCCCATCAAACTCAGGTTGGCGACATCGCTCCCCGGCGGATACCCCTCGGGCACGGTCCGCACCAGCAGCATCTCCGCCTGCCGGGCCAAGCGATCCATGGTTGGGGTTGCCGCCACTTCCAGCGGCGTCTGGTTGTTGAGGGCTGGGATAGCGACGTCGCCCATGCCGTCACCGATCAGCAAAATATATTTCATAGGGTCACCACAAGCGTATCCCAAAGAGGGATCACTCCTCCTCAAGGATGCGGATCTTGACCACTGGCGCGGTGACGGTGGACAACTGGCCGATCTCGCTGAGCGCCGCGCTCACCGCCGATTCCTTGGCGCTGTGCGTAACGACGACCAAGGGCACGGCGCCGATCTTTTTGCGCCCTTTCTGGATCACCGATTCAATGCTGATCTCGTATTTACTGAGGATACCGGCAATGGAAGCCAGGACACCGGGCTGGTCGAGCACGGTACACCGGAAATAATAGGGGCCATAGAGTTCGTCCATGGGGGTGATCCTTCGGGGCTGCATCTGCTCGGGCAGATAGGACAGCGCCGGCACCCGGCCGATCGAGCCGCAGGCAATGTTGCGGGCAATATCGACCACGTCGGCGGCCACGGCACTGCCGGTGGGAATCATTCCCGCGCCCAGCCCGTAAAGCAGAACATTGCCCACGGTGTCGCCCTGAAAATGAATGGCGTTGTAGGCTCCGTTGATTGAGGCCAGGAGGTGATTCTGCGGCACCATGGTGGGATGCACCCGCGCCTCGACATGGTCCCCATGATTGCGGCTGATGGCCAACAGCTTGATCCGGCAGCCGAATTCCCGCGCCAGCTCGATATCCATGGGCTCGATCTGCGAAATGCCCTCGGTGGCGATCTGTTTATGGGTGATCGGCGTGCCATAGGCGATGGTCATCAGGATGGCGAGCTTGTGGGCGGTGTCGATCCCCTCCACATCGTAGGTGGGATCGGCCTCGGCAAACCCGAGCTTCTGCGCGTCCTTGAGTACCTCGGCAAAGGGTACGCCCTCATCGGTCATGCGGGTGAGGATGTAATTGGCGGTGCCGTTCATGATCCCCATGATCGACAAAATTTTATTGGCCACCAGCCCTTCCTTCAAGGCTTTGATCACCGGGATGCCGCCGCCGACGCTGGCCTCGAAGCCGACCTCGACCCCCTGTTTGGCCGCCGCCGCAAAGATATCAGCACCTTCCTGGGACAACAGGGCCTTGTTGGCGGTGACCACATGCTTGCCGGCCGCTATCGCCTGCATGACGAAGGTCTTGGCGGGTTCGATGCCGCCGATCAGCTCGACGATAATGTCAATTTCCGGATTATTGATGAGCGCCATGGCATCTCGGGTCAGCGGGACATCCTTGAACCGCTCCGGCAACGCGCTCGTGCCGTGATCAGCGATACCCGCCAGCCGGATGGTCATGCCCGTGCGCCTGACCAGACGCTCCCGCTGCGACAGCAGCACTTCCGCCAACCCTTTGCCCACCGTGCCAAACCC
>Ga0074197_1001707_pt1 | contig 17469 bp, 10 predicted proteins | sample EPASupsiteSAE305_FD_64526 | JGI IMG/M metagenome (GOLD analysis project Ga0074197, IMG submission 64526) | Bioremediated contaminated groundwater microbial communities from EPA Superfund site, New Mexico - SAE3-05 reassembly with SPADES | ecosystem: Environmental > Aquatic > Deep subsurface >...
CTACGGCTATCTCAAGCAGGATCTGTTTGAGTTGATCAACGACTATTTTGCCCCGGCTCGGGCCAAGAAAAAGGAGTTGCTCGACAATCCCGACTACCTGCGTCAGGTGCTGGCCAAGGGCGCTGAAAAGGCGCGGGCCAAGGCGACCGTGACCCTGGATCTGGCCCGGGATCGGATGGGGCTGAAATACTGAAATTTTCTTGTTGGCGTCTGTTGCGTGTTTGCTGAAGAAGGGCGCGCGTCGAAGAGGCGCTCCCGTTCAGAGGGGGCTGGCGCTGACGGGCGTGCGCCGTCAATGATCAAGGCCATAAAAAAAGGCGGGGACATCTCCCCGCCTTTTTTTATGGTGCGTTTGAGTCTGGCGTCAATCAGAAACTGACCATCTCAACATCAAAGACCAGCCAGGCGTTGGGCGGGATCACGCCGCCTGCGCCCCGTTCGCCATAGGCCAGTTCCGGCGGAATGATCAGGGTGCGTTTTTCGCCCTTGGCCATCTGGCTCAAGGCTTCGTCCCAACCGGGAATGACCCGACCGGTGCCCACCGGAAAAGCGATGGGTTCGCCCCGGTCGTAGGAGCTGTCGAACTTGCGGTTGCCCAGGAGCAGGCGGCCGGTGTAGTGGGCCTTGATCGTGGCGCCCACGGCAGGGGGCTCGCCTTCGCCTTTTTGCTCCACTTGGGAGTACAGGCCCGAGTCGGAGCGCACGGCCTTGGGCCACTGCTCCTTGATCATCTTCTGGATTTTTTCCTGCTGCGCTTTGAGCGCGCCGGACTGCCGATCTTTGATGGCGGCCACGGCGGCGTCAAAGGCGGCCTGGTCGGTCTTGAAGGCCTCAGCCTCCTTGCCCACGCGGACAATGGCGATCGATTTGATGACGTCGCCTTTGTCGATTTTGTTGACCACGTCCTGGCCTTCCACCACCCGGCCAAACACGGTGTGCTTGTCGTCCAGGTGAGGCGTGGCGACATGGGTGATGAAAAACTGGCTGCCGTTGGTGCCGGGGCCGGCATTGGCCATGGAGAGCACGCCGGGTCCGTCGTGACGGAGCGCCGGGTCGAACTCGTCGGGGAAGGTGTAGCCCGGGCCGCCGGTGCCGGTGCCCAGAGGGCAACCGCCCTGGATCATGAAATTGGCGATCACCCGGTGAAAGGTCAGGTCGTTGTAGAACGGCGTGCCGGTGGGCTTGCTGCTGCCGCCCAGATGCAGCGAACCTTCCGCCAGGCCGACGAAGTTAACAACCGTCAGCGGCGTCTTGTTGTAAAAAAGCCTGAGCAGAATGTCGCCCTTGGCGGTGGTGATTTTTGCATACAGTCCGTCTTTCATGGGTTTTTCCTCGGCAGAAAATGCGGGTTGTCCGGAACAAAAAAGCAACGCGGACAGGAACAGCAGCGAAAGCAGCCTGGTCATGGAATTCTCCGGCGATACGTTTTGTTCATTGTTTTTTGGGTTTCTCTCCTCCGCAGACAAGGGCGGCGGAGTGCGATTGATGGAATCTGGGTTGCTTACAGGGCCGGCGCCGGCTTGTCAATGAAAAAGGGGATGGGCGCCACATGCCGGCCGGTCGCCAATTTTCAAGGCTTTTTTCCGCATTGGCGCGGATCGGAGTTGACGGAGTGGCGAGGCCTTTGTTAAATAGATGAATTTTTGCGTCGTGTGGATCAACCTGATCGGGAGCCTCTTGGAAAAATTGCTGTACCTGCTCTACAGTGCCCTTGGAACCGGATTGTATTGTCTTCTGGCGCTGTTGTTTCCTCTGGCGCGGTTTGTGGGCGGCAGATACGGATACGGGCTGGAGCAACGGCTCGGCCGGTATCCCGGCAGGGTCGCTCTCAGACGGTCCGGCCATTCGATTCTCTGGATGCATGCCTCCTCGGTGGGGGAAACGCAAGCGGCCGTCATTTTGATCGACGCCTTGCTCAGGTCCTGTGCCTCTCTTCGCATCTTCCTTACTTCGACCACCGAGCAGGGCCACCGGATGGCCCAAAGCCGTCTTTCCGAAAAGGTCGTCTGTCTGTTGGCGCCTCTGGACGCGCCTCCGGCGGTGCGGCGCGCGATTCGCTCCCTGCGGCCTGATCTGTACATAGGTTTGGAAACGGAACTGTGGCCGGTGCTGCTGACCCGTTTGCGGGCCGCCGGGGTGCCTCTGTTGCTGCTCAATGGGCGGATTTCTGAGCGCTCTTTTGGCCGCTACCGGCGGATGCGCTCGTTTATGCGATCTTTTCTCGAAGGCTTTGAGGCTGTGGCGGCCATCAGCGAGGCCGACGGGCTCCGCTTTGCCGGGTTGGGCGTGCCTGAGTCGCGCATTCAGGTCTGCGGCAATCTCAAATACGACATGCCGGCGGAGCAGATGGAACAGACCCGCGCCGCCCAGCGCAAACGGCTTGGCGTTGCCGAGCAGAAGGTGTTTGTCTGCGGTTCGACCCACGAAGGCGAAGAGGCGATGCTTGCGCCGGTGTATCGCAAACTTGCGGCCACCTTCCCGGTGGTCTGGGTGGTGGCGCCGCGTCATTTGGAGCGTTTGCCCGCAGTGGAAGCCTTGTTCCGCCGTCTGCAACTGCCCTTTGAGCGATATTCGGAACTCGCCGGCAAGGAGCGCACCGCGGCTGTTGTGCTGGTTGACGTCATGGGCGACCTAGCCGACCTCTACTGCGGCGGCGATCACATTTTCTGCGGCGGCAGTCTGGTTGACCGCGGCGGTCACAACGTCATGGAGGCGGCGCGTTGGGGACGTCCGGTCTGCTTTGGGCCTCACATGAAAGATTTTAACGACGCAGCCCATCTGTTGCAGTCGACCGGCGGCGGTTTTCAGGTGGCCGACGCCGACGCATTAACCGCCTTGCTGCTCCATCATCACGCCCGTCCCGAGGCCTATCTCGCGGCCTGCACGCGCGCGGCGGAAACCGCCGCCGGTCAACGGGGCGCAGTTGCGCGCCAGGCCGGCATCGTTTGTCAATGTCTGGCGTCGTCGCGGAAAACCACGGACGCCGCTCCTTTTCTTCCCTGACGTGACTGGCGGTATCGGCGGGCGTGCTTATCATACCACTGCACACGGGCATCGGGCGCCAACCGGCAGAGCCGGATAAAAATTTGCTTGATAACCGGAACTTCGTTCTTTTTTGGGTATACTATGAAAGCGTTAATCGGACTTGAAAACGGCACGGTGATGACCGCGCGTTCTTTCACCGGCCCTGGTGAGGCCGTGGGAGAGATTGTCTTCAACACCAGCATGAGCGGCTACCAAGAGGTGCTCACCGACCCGTCCTACACCGGGCAGTTGGTCGCCATGACCTACCCGCTGATCGGCAACTACGGCGTCAACCCCGAGGATATGGAATCGGCGGGCGTGCATCCGCGCGCCTTTCTGGTCCGCGAATACCAGGGGCAGCCGAGCAATTACCGGTCGACCGGCAATCTGGCGGATTTCCTCAAACATTACGGGGTGCTCGGCGTCGAAGGCCTGGACACCCGAATGCTGACCCGGATGATTCGCACCACCGGCGCCATGAAGGCGATCATCACCACCGAAGACATGGACGAGGCGTCGGTAATTCGCCGCGCCCGCGAATGGTCCGGGCTGGTCGGCCGCGACATGGTGGAGCGGGTGGCGAGCCCGGTCAGCTATCGCTGGGAGAACGGCGCGCCTGTTCCGGGAGCCGGGTTCCCGACAACCGCCGATGGCCGTTTCAAGGTGGTGGCCTATGATTTCGGCATCAAATACAACCAATTGCGCCTGCTGACCCGCAAGGGCTGCCGGGTGCTGGTGGTGCCGGCAACCACTTCCGCCGAGGAGGTCCTGGCCCTGCAGCCGGACGGCGTGTTTCTCTCCAACGGCCCGGGCGACCCGGCCGGGGTGCGCGGCGTGGTCGGCAATATTCAGAAATTGCTGGGGCGCCTGCCGATCTTCGGCATTTGCCTGGGGCATCAGATGCTCGGCCTGGCCTACGGCGGCACGACCTACAAACTCAAATTCGGTCACCGGGGCGGCAACCAGCCGGTCAAGGATCTGCTCACCGGCAAGGTCGAGATCACTTCGCAGAACCACGGCTTTTGCGTCGATCCGGCCAGTCTGCCGGCAAACGTCGAGGTGACCCACATCAATCTCAACGACGGGAGCCTGGAGGGCATGCGCCACCGCGAGTGGCCAGCCTTTTCTGTGCAGTACCATCCCGAATACGCGCCCGGTCCCCACGATGCCGAATACCTCTTTGACCGGTTCACTCAACTGATGGAGCAGGCGAGCTGATTGCTCGGCCCAAAGCGAGAATATGCCAAAACGCACCGACATACACAAGATACTCATCATTGGCTCCGGGCCGATCATTATCAGCCAGGCCTGCGAATTCGACTACTCCGGCGCCCAGGCGGTCAAGGCCCTCAAGGAAGAGGGCTACGAAGTCGTTCTGATCAATTCCAATCCGGCGACCATCATGACCGACCCTGGTCTGGCGGATCGCACCTATATCGAGCCGATCACCCCCGAATGCGTGGCCAAGGTCATTGAGCGCGAGCGGCCCGACGCCCTGTTGCCGACCCTGGGCGGTCAGACCGGGCTCAACACCGCGATCAAGGTTGCGGAGATGGGCGTGCTGGAGAAATACGGAGTGGAGCTGCTGGCGGCCAACATCGATGTCATCCGCAAGGCGGAAGGGCGGGAAGAGTTCCGCGACGCCATGCGCAAGATCGGCCTCAAGGTTCCAGAATCCGCCATTGTCCACACCCTGGAAGAGGTTATGGCAGCCGCTGAGCAGATCGGTTTTCCGATCATTGTCCGGCCCAGCTTCACCCTCGGCGGCACCGGCGGCGGCGTCGCCTACAACCGGGCCGAACTCAATCAGATGGCCACCGCCGGCATCGATCTGTCGATGACCAACGAGGTCATGCTCGAGCGCTCGCTGCTCGGCTGGAAGGAATTCGAGCTGGAGGTGATGCGCGACAAAAACGACAACGTGGTCATCATCTGCTCGATTGAGAACATCGACGCCATGGGCGTGCACACCGGCGATTCGATCACCGTGGCCCCAGCCCAAACCCTGAGCGACCGCGAATACCAGGAGATGCGCGACGCGGCGATTGCCATCATCCGCGAGATCGGCGTGGAAACAGGCGGCTCCAACGTCCAGTTTGCGGTCAACCCCGCCGACGGCGAGTTGATGGTGATTGAGATGAACCCCCGGGTTTCGCGATCATCCGCCCTGGCCTCCAAGGCCACCGGCTTTCCGATCGCCAAGATCGCCGCCAAGCTGGCAGTGGGCTACACCCTGGACGAGATCAAAAACGACATCACCCGCGAGACCTACGCCTCCTTTGAACCGAGCATCGACTACTGCGTGGTCAAGATTCCGCGCTGGACCTTCGAGAAATTCCCGGAGGCCGAGGATATTCTGAGCACGGCGATGAAGTCGGTGGGTGAAACCATGGCCATTGGCCGGACCTTCAAGGAGGCCTTCCAGAAGGGGATGCGCTCGTTGGAAGTCGGGCGGATGGGCTTTGGCTTCGACGGCAAGGAGGACATGACCACCCTGCATCAGGATGATCTCGACCGGGGCCTGAATCGGCCCAATTCGAAGCGGGTCAGTCATGTTTTCGAGGCCCTGCGGCGGGGGATGAGCATCGAGCGGATTTATGAGCTGAGCCAGATCGACCCCTGGTTCCTCTACAATTTCAAGCAACTGGTGGACAAGGGCGAAGAGATTCGGACGCGCGGCTTTGTCGGCCTGGACCGCGACTTTCTCTACGAGGCCAAGCAGCACGGCTTTTCCGACGTCCAGTTGGCCACCCTGACCGGCACCTCCGAGGACGACATCCGCAAACTGCGGATCAAACTTGGCCTGGAGCCGGCCTACAAGCTGGTGGACACCTGCGCCGCCGAGTTCGAATCCTACACGCCGTACTACTATTCCACCTACGAGCAGGAGGATGAGTCCAAACGGAGCGACCGCAAAAAGATCATGATCCTCGGCGGCGGTCCCAACCGGATCGGCCAAGGCATCGAGTTTGATTACTGTTGCGTCCACGCCTCCTTTGCCCTGCGCGAAATCGGGGTCGAGTCGATCATGGTCAACTCCAATCCGGAGACCGTGTCCACCGACTACGACACCTCGGACAAACTCTACTTTGAACCGCTGACCCGCGAGGACGTGCTCAACATCATCGAGCGGGAACGGCCGGACGGGGTGATTGTCCAGTTTGGCGGCCAGACGCCGCTCAATCTGGCGGTGCCGCTGGCCAGGGTTGGCGTGCCGATCATCGGCACCCCGCCGGACGCCATTGACCGCGCCGAGGACCGCAAACGATTCCAGCAGCTGCTGCAGAAACTGGGTTTGCGCCAGCCTGCCAACGGCACGGCCCACACTCTGGAAGAGGCCTTGGCCGTGGCCGCCGAGATCGGCTATCCGGTGGTCATGCGGCCATCCTACGTGTTGGGCGGTCGCGACATGCGGATCGTCTACAACGAGCAGGGAATCCGCAGCTTTATGGCCATCCCCGGCATGACCGGCGGCGAGCATCCGGTGCTGCTTGACCAGTTCCTCAAGGACGCGATTGAGGTCGACGTTGATGCGATCAGCGACGGCTCAATGACCGTGCTCGGCGGCATCATGGAACATATTGAGGAGGCGGGCATCCATTCCGGCGATTCGGCCTGCGTGTTGCCGCCCCATACGCTCTCTCAAACCATGATCGAGGAAATCACCGCCGCCACCAAGGCCATGGCCCAGGAATTGGGGGTTATTGGTCTGATGAACGTGCAATACGCGGTTCAGGGCCAGAAATTGTTTATTCTTGAGGTCAACCCACGGGCCTCGCGGACCGTGCCCTTTGTGTCCAAGGCCACCGGCGTGCCCCTGGCCAAGATCGCCACCAAGGTGATGCTGGGCATAACCCTGGAACAGCTTGGTTTTACCAAAGAAAAGACCCTGCATCACTGGGCGGTCAAAGAGGCGGTTTTTCCCTTTGACCGGTTCCCGAACGTTGACACCCTGCTCGGGCCGGAGATGAAATCCACCGGCGAAGTTATGGGCATTGACGACGACCTGGGCCTGGCCCTAGCCAAATCGCAGATGGCTTCCAATTCCGAACTGCCTGAGCGCGGCACGGTGTTTCTCAGCGTCCGCCACGGCGACAAAGACGCGGTGGTCCCGGTGGCCCAAAAACTTGAGGATCTTGGCTACGCCATTCTCGCCACCCGCGGCACGGCAACCAAATTGAAGGAAAGCGGCATCGCCTGCAGCGAGGTCAACAAAATCTCCCAGGGCCGCCCTCATATTTTGGATAAAATCCAGGACGGGCAGGTGCAGTGGATACTCAACACTTCGGCCGGCAACCGAACCACCGAAGACAGCTACATCATCCGCCGGGCGGCGCTTGACTACCATATCCCCTACACCACCACCCTCACTGGCGGCTTGGCCATGACGCAGGCCATGGAGTCCGTGCGTCACAAAGAAGTGGGAGTTAAGACCATCCAGGAATTCGCAAAGGGCATTGACTGAAAGAAAATCGATGTTAAAGTAGTTTATCCAATTGAAAAGAAGGGATAAGCGGCTAATGGGGCCGGCGAATTTTCCTGATGACGATTTTTTGGAGATAATTTTTGAATACTTTTTATAAAAACCTCAGTATGTGGCTGGTCATCGGGCTGACCATGATCCTGCTGTTCCAGCTGTTCAATAAGCCGCAGATCCAGAGCAATTCGATCACCTACAGCGAATTCTGGTCCAACGTGGAGAGCGGGGCCATCAACAAGGTCAACATCCAGGGCGAGGAGATTTCCGGCATTGGTCAGGACGGTCGTCCATTCAAGACCCTGGCGCCCAGCGACGCCGGCCTGATCCCCCTGCTGAGGGAGTCGGATGTGGACATCTCGGTTAAGAAACCCGAGGAAACGCCTTGGTATCTGACGATTTTTGTCTCCTGGTTTCCGATGCTGCTGTTGATCGGGGTGTGGATTTTTTTCATGCGGCAGATGCAGATGGGCGGCAAAGGCGGCGCGCTGTCGTTTGGCAAAACCAGGGCGAAACTGCAGGGCGAGGGCGAGGTTAAAATCACCTTCAAGGATGTGGCCGGGATTGACGAGGCGAAGGCGGAACTGGAGGAAATTATCGATTTTCTCCGTGATCCGCAGAAATTTACCAAGCTCGGCGGCCGCATTCCCAAGGGCGTGCTGCTGGCTGGTTCTCCTGGTACCGGCAAAACCCTGTTGGCCCGGGCCATTGCCGGCGAGGCGGGCGTACCGTTTTTTACTATTTCCGGCTCCGACTTTGTCGAGATGTTTGTCGGCGTTGGCGCTTCACGGGTGCGGGACCTGTTTGGGCAGGGCAAGAAAAATGCCCCCTGCATTATCTTTATCGACGAGATTGACGCTGTCGGTCGGCATCGCGGCGCCGGACTCGGCGGCGGACACGACGAGCGCGAGCAGACCCTCAATCAGCTGCTGGTCGAGATGGACGGCTTTGAAGGCAACGACGGCGTCATCATTATCGCCGCCACCAACCGCCCCGACGTCCTGGATCCCGCGCTGCTCCGCCCCGGTCGTTTTGACCGCCAGGTGGTGGTGCCGGTGCCGGACATCAAAGGGCGCGAGAAAATCCTTGAAATCTATGGCAAAAAAACCAAGCTGGCCGACGATGTCGACATGGCGGTGATTGCCCGCGGCACTCCCGGTTTTTCCGGCGCCGACCTGGAAAATCTGGTCAACGAGGCGGCCCTGATGGCCGCCCGCGAAGACAAGGAAGAGGTCGACGCCAATCACCTGGAACGGGCCAAGGATAAGGTGATGATGGGTGCGGAGCGCAAGTCCATGATCATCAGCCCCAGGGAAAAGGAAATCACCGCCTACCACGAGGCCGGTCACGCCCTGGTGGCGCGGTTGTTGCCGGGAACCGACCCGATTCACAAGGTCACCATCATCCCCCGCGGGCGCGCGCTTGGCCTCACCATGCAATTGCCCACCGACGAAAAATACACCCATGCCCGAGGCTTCCTGCTCAACTCGATTGCGATTCTCTTTGGCGGTCGGGTGGCGGAGAAGCTGGTGTTTAACGAAATTACCACCGGCGCCGGCAACGACATCGAGCGGGCCAGCGAATTGGCGCGCAAGATGGTGTGCGAGTGGGGTATGAGCGACGAACTCGGGCCGATGTCCTACGGCAAGAAGGAAGAGCACATCTTCCTCGGCCGCGAGATTGCCCAGCACCGCGATTACAGCGAACAGACCGCGCAGAAGATCGATGCGGAGGTGAAAAAGATCGTGGTCGAGGCCAACGACAAGGTGACCCGCCTGCTGGAAGAAAATCGGGACATCCTCAAGGCCATTGCCGATGAGCTCCTGGAGCGCGAGACGATCATTCTTGACGACATGGACCGGATTATTGCCAAGTTGCGGGGCGAAAACGGCGAGGAAACGGTGGAAGCGCCGGCTGAAACCGCCGAAGCCTAAACTGACTGCAGTGCTTTTTTTGGGGTGGGCTGTCTTCGTTCGACGAAGGCGGCCCACCCTTTTTTTGTTGCAAAAACGAACTGCTGGCTTGTTGACATTGCCACTACGTTGTCGTTTGCAGAGGGTAGCTGCAGGCGGTCATTTTGAGTGTCTTGTTCCATTTCTAAATCAAACGAGGCCCCCCTTGCTCGCACAGCAACATTTCGTCGAGAAGGGCGCGTCATATCAACCCGTAGCCTGGATGCAGTGCAACGGAATCCGGGAACAGGTCTCATCAAACCCTGGATTCCGCAAGCTGCATCCAGGCTACGTTCCGCCCAGCCAGCTCTCGTTCTTTGGTGTCCAAGCGCCGCATGGGAACGTTTCGTGAGGCCAGCCAAAACGCTTCGCTCGAGATGACAAACCTTCGTCGACGAGGTTTTGCTCTGTGCATCATGCTTCGTTTGATTGAGACAAATGGAATGAGGTGTGTTGACCGTGTGTCGACAACCTTGGGATATTTTCTGTTTGGTCGTAATGACGACAGAAAAACTTCACTTTGAAGCATCCGGAAAAGAGACTGAGCGCTGTCAGGCGGATGATTGGTTTGGGATGTGAGGTAAGCGGAACGAGTTGTGTTGCCTGTTCACACCGCAGAGGACAACGCTCCAATCCGTTGTTCATTGCTGCATTCTTGCCGAGTTTTCCCGCATACGCTAAAAACCTGTACTTCTCACAAATGCTGGAAGGAAAAGCCATGAAAAACAAGGTGCAGATCATGGGTATTCTCAACGTCACCCCGGATTCCTTTTCCGACGGCGGACGCTGGAACACCGAGGCCGCTCTTGAAGCCCGGATTGAGCAACTCCTCAGCGAAGGAGCAGACATCATTGACGTCGGCGGCGAATCCACCCGGCCTTTTGCCGAACCGGTGAGCGCAGAGGACGAACTCGCCCGAGTCATTCCGGCCATCCGGAAAATCCGCGCATGCAGCGATCTCCCCATATCCATTGACACCACCAAGGCGGTGGTGGCGCGCGAAGCCCTGGCCGCCGGGGCGACCATGATCAACGACATCTCCGCTTTGCGCTTTGATCCGGAAATGATCGACGTGGCGCGCTCCTTCGACGGACCGGTCATCATTATGCACATGCAAGGCGTGCCCGGCGACATGCAGGTGAGGCCGCAGTACGAGGATGTGGTTGAGGAGATCAGCTCCTTTTTTACGGCACGCATCCACTGGCTGGAAAAGAGCGGGGTTGCACGGTCACGGATTATCGTAGATCCTGGACTCGGCTTCGGCAAGACCCTGGAACACAATCTCGCCACCCTCCGCTCCATTCGGGCCTTCAAGGTTCACGGCTGCCCAGTACTCATCGGCCACTCCCGCAAGTCCTTCCTCGGCCAGTTACTCGATCTCCCCACCGCCGACCGCGACACGGCCACCGCCATTGTCTCCGCTCTCTGCGCCCGCCAGGACGCAGATATCCTCCGGGTGCATGCGGTGCGCCTCACCCGTCACGCCTTGACCCTTGCCGCCGCCCTCGCCTGATGGTGGGTAATTTTTTCGCTCCTGTTTTCCGGGAATGTGGATTGATGGGTTGGGCTGGTAAGGTTTTTCTTTGCTAATTCGTTTGAATAAATATATTTTTTGCTTTGTACTCTTGATCGGTCTGCTGTGCGGATCGGCGGAAAACACTCCGGTATGCAGGAAAATGGGGGTGACGAATGCGCTGGTATCAGGGGGGCTCTGGCAGGGCGCGATGTGGTGCTGGTGCTGAGCGGATACTGGTACGGTCTATGGAGAGGGGTGATGAGGTTTGTTTAATTGATTGATTGATTGTAAAAAGGAATGGCGTGCTGACCCCCTTCTTGCCGTTGAGCCAGGACTGTCAGGGATGAAAGGGGGCTTATTTGGAAAAAGAAGAAATGGGGTCTGCCCCTTTTCCCCTAAAAGTGCCCGGCAATTAATTCCATTTCTATTTCAAAAGTGAAGCACGCCGCTTCGTCATTTCGACGAGCACAGCGAGGAGAAATCTCATTGTGGCGCGAGATTTTTCACCTCGTTCGAAATGGCAGACCTTCGTCGGCGATGTTTTGCGCTGTGCATCATGGTTCGCTTGATTTGGAAATGGAATAAGCTGCCGGGCTTAAATATCAAAACAAAAAACTTTAAAATTACGATATTTTGCGACGCCCAATTGCAGTCAAGCTAACCAACCCAGCCCCAAACAGGAGCATGGTAGTTGGTTCAGGTACAGGAGAGGATTGGTTATTCCATGAAAGGGTTGCACTGTCAGAGCAGACAGATATAGAATAATACCAGTCTCCTTGAACATTGTTCAAATTTGATGTCGCCCACCCATTTGGGAAATCAAACTCAGAAATTCTGATTTGGTAATTACTGCTATCGTTAACTCGTTGTTGGATGTAGCTAGATAAATCAAGTGGAAAATCCTGGTCATCATTTTGAGCAATCAATGTCTCTTTTTGATTGCCAGTAGAGTTGAGCCCTGCGTAATTATCGGTAAACAAATACATGTAAGAATCAAAATCAGTGCCAGAGGTATAATTTACGTCCAATGTGATCCAAACCCGAGATGTATTTTGCACGTTACTAACATTAAAATACCAGTCATCAATCCCGTCGGATCCGTTACTGCTATAAATATGACCGGTGCCCGTGATTGTGTTAGCTTGTGCAGCAGCACATACAAGTACTAAAGAGATACAAGCAAATGTCGAAAATACTTTTTTCATCTGACCCTCCTTTTAGGTTGTTGAAAAGCAAATTGCAATACGACTTCCCTTTCAAAAAACGTGCCTTTTGAAAGGTAAACATTGGAAGTCGGGATTGGCTCCCTTTTTGCCTTTTTGTTGCTCACCCTCGCCACTTTCAGGATGAGCGTGGAGGCTCGGCTCTGTCAAGGCCCTGCGCACAGCGCACACCCGCAGGGCTCCATGCTACAAGCTGTGCTGTTCTTTTAAACAAGTTCGAAAGATGAACTGATGACCGATCCCAGCGCCTACCCTCGAGCTGATCGGATAAAATTACTATATATCAAAGTTTTGCCGTTATGGTTATCGTCTGTCCCCTCACAGATTCTGCGGAGGAACCCCAAAATCTACCCACAGATTCTTCGGACGAGGCAGTCTTTTAAAGACGTTGAGAGCCTTGCCTAGCCACTCACTGGTCAGGCTCTTTTAATATTTGCTCCTCCTCATTTGGTGTGGATTTTAATCCGCCCATCACATCCATTTGATTCGTCGAGGAGCCAAATCAACGCCCTAAAGACCGTTATAATCGGCGCCTGTCGCTACGTTATAATACGGAAAAGTCGGAATTCCGGAATAAATTCCGGAATATTACATGTATTAACAAAAAATACAATTAGTTGTCGTAATTTTACCTTCCCGCCGTAGTACTTCGCTCTCCCTTCACTCAGCTTTCTTTTGCCACGCATCGCCCCCACATGGGCAAACCTCTCTCCGGCGCACCCTTTTCCTTGACATATCCTTGCTTGTTGCCGTATTTTGCCGCATTTTGCGGCCTCTGTTCTTTTCGTAGGCCCTGTTGCTTGGAGTATTGCTGGTATGTCCTTTCCTCGGAGCGTTTGCTGGGGCTGATTGTCTGCCCCCGACGACGCTCCGCAGAAAGTGTTGTTCGCCCCTGATGTATTCCCCCTAATTTGCATATCGAAGAGGACGAGACCATGAAGCAATTCAATATCAAGACCATCAACGCCATTGCCCAAGAGGGGCTGGCCCTGTTCAACGACCGGTTCAAGGTCAGCCCCGAAGAGAGCAACCCCGAAGGCATAGTAGTCCGTAGCTCCAAAATCGATTTAGCGCCCTATCCCGATCTGCTGGCCATAGCCCGCGCCGGTGCCGGGGTCAACAACATCCCGGTGGACGAGGCCTCGGAAAAAGGGATTTGCGTGTTCAACACCCCCGGCGCCAACGCCAATGCCGTGGTCGAGCTGGTCTACACTTCGCTTGGCATCTGGCTGCGCAATGTGGAAAAGAGCATCGAGTTCTGCCAGGGGTTGACCGGGAAGAACGACGAGGACATCAACCGCGAGGTTGAGGCGCGCAAAAAAATATTCAAAGGCGAGGAGATGGCCGGCAAAACCTTGGCGGTGTTTGGTCTGGGCAAGATCGGCGTCGGCGTGGCCAACGCGGGCTTGCACCATGGCATGCGGGTGTTAGGCTTTGATCCTTTCCCGGCCATGGACAACATCCACCACCTGGCGCCTGAAGTCACCCTGGCTCGGTCCCGCAAGGAGGCCCTAAGCGAGGCTGATTTCATTTCGGTGCACATGCCGTTGAACAAGAACACCAGGGGCTATGTGACCGAGAAGGACTTTCTCGAGTTCGTCAAGGACGGCGCCGTGCTGATCAATTACGCCCGCGGTCCGATCATCGACGAGGATGCGGTGTTGGCGGCCCTGGCCAGCGGCAAGCTCAAAGGGCATATCTCGGATTTTCCCTCGGTGAAATTTCTCGGCCACGAAAAAATTTTGGTGACGCCGCATCTTGGCGCTTCAACCGCCGAGTCCGAAGAGAACTGCGCCACCATGGCGGTGCGCGAACTGAAAAATTATCTTGAATTCGGCAACATCGTCCACAGCGTCAATTTTCCCAACATCGAAACCATCCCCACTGTTGACGTCCATACCCGTTTGACCGTGATCAACAAGGATCAGCCCGGCATGATCGGCATGATCAGCAACATGCTGGGCGGCGAGAAGATCAACATCATCAACTACACCAACAAGAGTAACGGCGCCTTGGGCTACAACATCATCGACTGCGCCGGCCCGGTGTCGGAAGAGGTGCAGAGCAAGATCGCGCAACAGGAAGGCGTCCTCCGCGTGCGGGTGATTCCTCTGGAGATTCGCGGTCGGTAATCCTGGCTTGTATAAAAAATACCCAGTTGAGGTTTCTGGGCGCTGTGAAGCGTATAAAAATAAATATGCGCCAACATGCTGTTTTTAAATATTGTTTTTCTGTGATGTTTTTGCAGCTGCTGTTAAGGGTAAAAAATATTTAACTATTGTCGTGGCGGCGAATCGGACTTGGCGTCAGCTGTCAGGCCGCTATTGCTTGAAATAAGGTTGAAAAACATCTCCTGGCGCTTGGTCCCAGGAGATGGCACGGATGATGCTATACTCAAAACATCTTCATCTCTTCTCTCCTTTTCCGGCTTGGTTCCCTGTGAACCAAGCCGGTTTTTTTTGAACCATGCAACTGACCAGCACCAGCGTCGCCTTGACGGCGCAACCAACCTATGACCAGCCGTCTTTAGATGTCGCCGTTGACCGCTTGCTCGGCCCCATGCTGGCCGGGAGCAATCTGCGGACCGCGCGGGTGCTGCTCAAACCCAATCTCATCACCGCCACAAACGGCCGCCTCGCTTGCACCGACGGCCGATGCATTGTTGCAGCGGCGCAATGGTTGATCGATCAAGGGGCTCGCCCGGCGGTTGGCGATTCGCCCTCCTTTGGCTCGGCGCGGTCTGTGCTTGCAGCTATCGGCGCCTTACCCGCGCTGGAGCAGCTTGGGACGCCGGTGATCGAGTTCCGGCGCAAAACAGAGACGCTGCTGCCGTGCGGCGTCAAGGCCGCATTGGCTGCAGAGGCCATGGAATGCGATGTGTTGCTTAATATCCCCAAGGTCAAGGCCCACTCGCAGATGCGCCTGACCCTGGCGGTGAAGAATTATTTCGGCTGCCTTTCCGGATTTCACAAGCCCTGGTGGCACATGGCCCATGGCGGCGCCAACGGCCGGTTTGCCGCGTTGCTGGTGGATCTGCTGGCAGTCCTGCCGCCTGGCGGTTCCCTGGTGGACGGGGTGGTTGCCATGCATGTTGACGGGCCGATCCATGGCGAACCTTATCCTCTGGGGCTTCTCGCCGCCGGCGTCAACCCCGTGGCCGTTGACGCCGCCCTCCTGCGCATATTGGGCGTTGATCCGCAGCTATGCCCGCTGTGGCGCGCGGCCCACGGGGCAGGCTTAGCCGGTGTGGATGCTGAAGCCTTGCAGTTTCCCCTGACGACGCCCGCAGAGCTTGCGGTCGCTGATTTTCTCGTTCCGGAGCAACTCGGGCCGGTGCGTTTCAACCCCTTTCGTTTTGTCAAAAACTCCATAAAACGGACCTGGCTCCGGGTTGTTGGAGCGTGAGCAGGAGAGCATCTCCTCCTGGACATTGTGCAACGGCTGCTTATTTTATGGAGCGGCAAATACTCAAAGGAGCGTACATGATTGATTTGCAAGGAAAGGTGGCCCTGGTCACCGGCGGTTCGCGCGGCATCGGCAAGGCTGTAGCCCAGCGACTGGCGGCGCAGGGCGCTGAGGTGATTATCAACTACGTCCGTCATCGAACCAACGCCAGCGAGGTGGTGACGGAAATTGAGGCCAAGGGCGGGAGATGCGTGGCCATTCGCGCCAACTTGGCCGACGAGGCAAGCCTTGACGCCATGTTTGCCGAGATCCGCAGCCGCTATTCCCGACTCGACGTGATTGTGTCCAACGCCGCTTCCGGCGTGCTCAAGCCAGTGACTGAACTGAAGAGCCGCCACTGGGACTGGGCGGTGAACATCAACGCCCGAGCCTTGATGCTCATCACCCAGCAGGCCCTGCCCTTGATGTCCAGCGGCGGGCGCATCGTCGCCGTTTCTTCGATTGGCGCGGTTCGGGCGGTGTCGAATTATACCGTGGTGGGCGCGTCCAAAGGGGCGCTGGAGTCGCTGGTTCGGCACCTGGCGGTGGAACTCGGGCCCCTGGGCATCACCGTCAATACGGTCAGTGCCGGGGTGGTGGACACCGACGCCCTGAAAAAATTTCCCAATCGTGAGGAGATCATCGCAACCGCCATGGCCCGCACCCCTTTGGGACGTCTGGCCACGCCCGACGATGTGGCTGATCTTATTTTGTTTTTGTGCAGCGACCTGGCGGCCATGGTCCATGGCCAGACCCTGGTGGTTGACGGCGGCTACGCTGTCCACGGCTGAGCGTGCTTTGTCGCCTGCCTCTCGCTGGTTCACAAAAGGCGTTGTTGCTCGGCGGACAGGCAATTTGCATTGAAGAGTTGCGTGAAGTTTAGTATTTATACTTTTTTTGCGCCTCCTTCGGAGCGTTTGTTCGCGCATGGCGTCAACTGCTTGAAAACAGGCGTCAACCTTCGCATGATCCTAACCGGCCCGCTGTCTTGAGGTCGTCTTTTTTTTGCTGTTTTGTCTATTTTAACTCCATAGGGAGACGCTTATGTCAACGCATCTTTTTACCTCTGAATCGGTGTCCGAGGGGCACCCGGACAAGGTTGCCGATCAGATCTCCGACGCCATCCTGGACGCCATCCTCACCCAGGACAAACATGCGCGGGTGGCCTGCGAGAGTCTGGTCACCACCGGCTTGGCCATGATCGCCGGCGAAATCACCACCACGGCCTGGGTCGACATGCCCCACATCGTCCGCGAAACCATCCGGGAGATCGGCTACAATTCGTCTGACATGGGGTTTGACTGGCAGTCCTGCGCGGTCATCACCTCAATCGACAAGCAATCGCCGGACATCGCTCAGGGCGTCAACGAGGGTAGCGGACTTGATCTTGATCAGGGCGCCGGCGACCAGGGGCTGATGTTTGGCTACGCCTGCGACGAGACCGACGTGCTCATGCCCATGCCCATCACCTACGCCCATTACCTGACCAAACGTCAGGCCGACATGCGCAAGGCGGGCGTTCTTCCCTGGCTGCGTCCCGACGCCAAGAGTCAGGTGACCATCGAGTATGTCGACAACGTGGCCAAGCGCATCGAGGCGGTGGTGCTTTCCACCCAGCACAGCCCGGACGTCAGCTACGAAGATCTCAAGGAAGCGGTGATGGAGGAGATTATCAAACCGGTGCTGCCGGCCCACATGATCGACGCCAACACCAAATTCTTCATCAATCCCACCGGTAGGTTCGTGATTGGCGGCCCGGTGGGCGACTGCGGCGTCACCGGCCGCAAGATCATTGTCGATTCCTACGGCGGGACGCGGTTGCCCGCGGGCGGG
>Ga0074197_1001712_pt1 | contig 17419 bp, 19 predicted proteins | sample EPASupsiteSAE305_FD_64526 | JGI IMG/M metagenome (GOLD analysis project Ga0074197, IMG submission 64526) | Bioremediated contaminated groundwater microbial communities from EPA Superfund site, New Mexico - SAE3-05 reassembly with SPADES | ecosystem: Environmental > Aquatic > Deep subsurface >...
GTCTCACCGCAGTAAACCTGATGAAAGCGTTCGGCGGAGAGAGTATGGCACGCAACAAATACGAGTTGTTTGCCGATATCGCCCATGATGAGGGGTGGCATGCTATAGAGCGCCATTTCCGTGAATCAGCATTTAACGAGATGTATCATGCCCGCGCACAGTATAAAGCGTACCATAAACTCATTCACGGCTGTGAAGTGGATGCAACCGCTGCAAATCTAGACAGCGCGATGGGTGGAGAGAACTATGAGCACACGGTCATGTATCCCGGATTTTCAGAGATTGCAAAAGCCGAAGGACATAACGATCTCGCACGGCTGTTTACCGCCATCGGTAAAGTCGAAGTAGAACACGAACGAGAATACGCCGCCCTCAAAGAAGCGCTTATCGCTGATGGATTCTTCTCAAGTGATGAAGAGGAAATTTGGGTCTGCGAAGTGTGCGGACATATTCACCGAGGGAAAAAACCACCCGTTGCTTGTCCGTTGTGTAAAGTAGGACGCGAGTATTTTAAACGGGAACATATCCTCTAAATATTCCCCACTGTTTTCCCCCCATCGGGGAAAGGAAATTATTATGAAAGAACTTTGCAAACTCAAAAAAGTCGATTTGACCTCATCGATCCAAAAAATCATCAAAATTACCAGTAAACCCAAATACATCTGCACCAAATGTGCCAGAGTTGCGAATGACAAAAAATATTTGTGTGATCCGAAAAAGATGAAGGGGAAAAATGATTAAATTGACATTTGCATCCCAAATGGGATATAATTCAATAAAAAGGAGACGCTATGTCAAAAATGCAAACCACCATACGGCTCGAAGAAGATGATTATAAACAAGCACGTGAAATATTGGAGTTTGTCGGCATGAGCTACGCGCAAGCGATCAATATGTTTAACCGCATGGTCGTACTCAATCACGGACTCCCTTTTGAGGCAAAAATCCCCAACAAAAAGACGATAGCCGCGATGAAAGAAGCCAAAGAGCTAAAAGGGGATTTTGTAACGCTGGGTGATCTTGAGAGAGAACATGCAGCTGTTTAACTAATTGTAAAAAGGTGTCCTACACTTTTACGTTTTTACATCAACGAAAGAAGTTTGTCTCCAAAGTGAAGATTGAATACATGACTTCAATCTATCTTAATTAAAAGTTTCAGATTTTTTTTCTTCAAGTTCATTAATAAGCTCTTTTAATGAAGAATAATCTCTCACTAAATCAAATTTAGTTTCAACTGATGATATTTTTAAATCTTCATACTTAATTATTTCACGTGTATCCAAGCGTTCAAGTCCTGACTTCAAATCAAGAAGTAGTGGTTCAATTGACTCAAATTCTGTATCAGATAATTCAAGTGGTTTCGGTATTAAAATTTGAAGAGTTTCAGCTGTATAGATAATGCGGTTTAACTCATTTATCAGATTTTGATTTTTTGCATATTTTTTTTGAAAATCAAGTGAGTTCTTTGAAACTTTATAAGAACACCATGCAGCGATTGCAGCAAAAACTGTTGCAGTAGTTGTAAGTATTAATGAGGTATTTTCAATCATATTTGTCAGCTTTATTTTTTGCAATTTTTGTGTGAATATAAGTCTAAATTATTTAAACAGAATTTGACTCTATCATCACAGTCAGTTTCAGAAATATCAGTTGTTATTTCAAGACAATTTCCTGAAAGCCTTCTAAACGTAGCTGTGTTAGCATCAAAGTAACGGTCTATATCTGAAAAGAAAGATTCAATATTATCTTCAATATCGTCTTGAGTTAATTTTTCTCTGAACGGTTGTGCACGTGTAACACCATCATATCGGTAATATGGTTGATATATGTATATGGACATAATTATCTCCTTGTAAGCTAAACTATTTATTCATACCCAAAATATATTATTTTACCAGAAATACATTAAATATCACGAAGATTTAAAATCTCCTCACATTAGAAGTAAGTAAGCGTAATTTTACATAATAAACACGTTATATGCTGTTTTTCATAAAATAATTTTTTCGGGGAATAATGGGTCATGTATTCAATCTTCACTTTTCTAAGATTAAATTACAAAAGAGAGCTGGATTTACCCAAAGGGCACTTCGCCCGATCTACCCTAAAGGACACGTGAAGTCGGGAATGACGAGAAAGTGTATTCCGTTACCCTTCGACTGGCTCAGGGCGAACGGAAGAGGAGAGATTACTTTTTAAACATCTCATAGCGATATTGGCTCATCGGGGTATCTTCGCGGTTCCCCCACTCTTTCATCGACGCATCGTATAAACGGACGTTTTTGTATCCCAACACTCCGCTAAGGACGAAATAGTTGAATGACGTCTCTAACCCTCCGGTACAATAGACAAGTACCTCTTTGTTTTTATCCAAACCGTACCCCTCTTTGAAAACACTTTCCAACATCGCTTTGGGTTTGAGGTTATACTCTTTATCGACCGAGTAGTTCCATGAATAACTCATCGCCCCTTGGATATGACCGTTACGTTTTACTGTCGGAGTCGGAGTGACGCCCAGATACATATCGCTCGGACGTGCATCAATCATCGGAAGTTTTCCGAGGTGGCTTTTCACATAACTGATATCAGCGATCTTATTTTTATCGATCGTTGCTTTAAATGCCGTCGGTTTGATCGTCGGCTCGGCTTGGGTCAGTTCCGATTTGCCGTTTTTCCATGTTTTCAATCCACCGTCCAACAATGCGACGTTTTTGATCCCGTGATAGTTTAATGCCCAATAGATATACGACGTTTTCAATACATCTTTGGGATCATTGATCGGAGCATAAAGGACAACATCCGTTTTCTCATCGATTCCAAGAGCCGAAATCTCTTTTTCGATTTCTGCCACAGGGCGGATGGAGAGGAATGTACCGTTGTCAAAGCGCCATTTACCTATAGAGGTATGCGCGGCATTGGGAATATGTTCCAGCGCATAGAGATTACCTTCTGAGACTTCAATGATACGGAGATTAGCCTCATTTTTATGGGTATTCAACCACTCTGAGGTTACGATCGGCTCGATCGCCAGAAGCGTAACCGCTGTCGAAATCAAGGTTGCTAAAATTTTCATATTTTTCCTTTTAGAACAATTTTGTCAATAATAGAGCCATTTCACTTAAAGGATAATTTTTTTCCTTTACTAACTCAATTTAGTCATTTATATTTCATTCACACCATTTACTTTATTGTTACCGAAAAAGGAATACTATAATGACATGAAAAAACGATACTTAACGCTATTCCCTTTTCTTCTCATGGCTAACCTCTGGGGAGGTGATGACATCCTCCTCTCACCCCAAAAACAAGAGATATTACGTCAACAGCAATCTATTTATGAATCCGAGCATGAAAAGCTCCGTACGAACTGGATAGCTCCTCTCAACCTCAATGCCTCCTACAGCTATGACAAAAGTGCACTGGGCGATTATCACAGTGATACCGAAGATCTCTCTGCTTCGATCTCTCAGGATATTTTTCGCTCCGGCGGAATTACCTATCAAATACGTTATGCCGATGCCAAAAAGCAAAGTGCCCAGATAGCGTACCGACAACAAATCGCCCTATTGAATCAGCAGCTCTTTTTGGCACTCCTCACCTACCAAAAAAACAGCGTTTTACTGGAACAAAGTCAAAAACGGCTCGATAACAAAGAGATCGAAATCTTTATCAAACGTCAGCTCTACGATGCGGGAAAAGTCGATATAACTGAGCTAAACAATGCGTTTATGGAAAAAAGCAGTGAACTAAAAACGATTACTTCCCTCAAATATGCCCTCAGCGAACAGCGTTTTGAGATGGCAAAGGTCAGTGATATTTCTCCTGAAAAATTTCAGATCCCTCGATTTGAAGTGATCGATAAAGAGGAGTATTTAGCAGGGCAGTTTGATCTGCAATATGCGCAGGCACAGAGCGCAACGCTCAAAAATCTCTATGAGGTAACGGCCACGAATTACCTCCCCAGTGTTGCCCTCAATGGCTCCGTCGGATACCGTAATTATGACCCCAAAGAACTCAGCGGAGCCTACAGTGGAGATTATTACAGTGCAGGTTTACAGCTCACACTGCCACTCACCTATAATGCCTCAGCTACAATCCAAGAAGCCCAAGCCACCTATCTCCAAGAAGCAGCCAAAGAGGCCGATAAAAAAAGAGAACTGCACGCTGAATATGCCCAAGTGATTGAAAAAATCAAAAATTATGAGGAGTACATCACGATCACGTCTCAAAACCTTATCCTCTACGATGAATTGATCCACGCGCTCCAAGCCGGAGTCAATGCCGGAACGAAAACAGGATACGATTTACAAACTCTCAAAAATACCAAGGCAATTGAAGAGTTGGAGATCAAAATCAATGAGATTAATATCCAAATCGAGCTTGCCAAACTCCATTTTTCCCTTAATCCTTCGAAGGAACTTTTATGAACTCTACGACTGACTCGATTGAACAAACCCTCGGACTGAATACTCCAAAACAATCATCCCTCAAAAAATATCTCCTTATTGGAGGGGCACTAGCCCTTTTAATCGGTGCCATATGGTTTGGTATAAAAAGTTCTGCATCCTCTAAAACCGTATACATCACAACCCCTGTACAAATAAAAGAATTAACCACCACCGTCTCGGCAACGGGGAATCTGGAACCAACCAATACCATCGATGTGGGGATTGAAGTTTCAGGAACCGTTACTGACGTCCTCGTTGATTATAATGATCGGGTAAAAGTAGGTCAGTTAATGGCCCGTTTAGATACCACAAAACTCTCTTCTAAAGTTACCAGTTCCAAAGCTGCCCTGCTCCGTTATCAAGCCAATATATCAGCGGCGAAGGCATCTCTAGCGAATGCCAAAAACGAGTTTGAGCGTGTCCACAAAATGTACGCCTCTACAGGAGGAAACTATCCGTCTAAAAAAGAGGTCGATGAAGCCGACAATGCGCTACTTTCAGCAAAAGCCGGTTTAGATGCCGCAATAGCCCAATCAGCACAAGCCCATGCAGAACTTGAAGCCGATGAAGACAATCTTCGTAAAGCCATCATCGTCTCACCGGTAGATGGAATTATTTTGGAGCGAAAAGTGGAACCGGGACAAACGGTTGTTGCCTCGATGCAAACACCTGTTTTATTTAAAATGGCAAAAAATCTGAGTACTATGAAAGTGATCGTCAGTGTCGATGAAGCCGACATCGGTGAGGTCAAAGAGGAGCAAAATGTAACCTTTAGCGTCGATGCCTATCCAAACCACCTGTTTAAAGGTGTCATTACTCAGCTGAGATTGAACTCTCAGATGGTTAATGGCGTAGTTACCTACGATGCAGTCGTCGAAGTACCCAATACGGATTTAAAACTCCGCCCGGGTATGACGGCAACGGCACAGATCATCACCGGCGTTTTACCGAATGTCCTCGTCGTACCTAATGCAGCACTACGTTTCACCCCTCCAAAATCAAAAGAGGAGAAGACAGAATCATCTCAAGAGACGAAAAAACAAAACGAAAAATCAGTATGGATACTCAAAGAGAAACAACCCTCGCCACTCAATGTCAAAGTCGGCAAAAGCGACGGCATCTCAACTGCCATCAACTCTTCACAGCTCAAAGTAGGTGACAGGGTTATCATCGGTCTAAAAGAAAATGGAGAATGACGGTGCTCCCTTCTTGCGTCATCAGCTTTAGTGGTGTCACCAAATCTTACGGGGAGGGCGAAGCAACCGCCTATGCTCTACGCGGTGTTGATTTGGAGATTAAAAGCGGTGAATTCGTCGCGATTATGGGACCCAGCGGATCGGGGAAATCGACGGCGATGAATATCATAGGATGTCTTGATACCCCATCAGAGGGACAATATCTTTTTGAGGGAATCGATGTCGGCGGCCTCTCACGCGATCAACGAGCTCTTCTTCGTCGCAACTACATCGGATTTATCTTTCAAGGGTTCAATCTGCTGGGAAAAACCTCAGCCGTTGAAAACGTCGAACTGCCGCTGCTCTATCGAGGATTCCCTGCTGATGTTCGCAGAGTAAAAGCCCTTGAAGCCCTTAAAAGTGTCGGGCTAGAACACGTCGCCCACCACACTCCGGGTGAACTCTCAGGAGGCCAGCAGCAGCGTGTCGCTATCGCCCGCGCGATCGTTACCGATCCGCTCGTCCTCCTCGCCGATGAGCCGACCGGAAATCTTGACACCGCAAAAAGTATCGAGATCATGGAACTGCTCCGATCGTTTAACCGTGATAAAGGGATTACGATCATTATGGTCACCCATGAAATCGACATGGCAGCCTATTCAGAGCGGACAATCCATTTTCGTGACGGACTCATCGATAAGGCTCACACATGATTTGGAATGCCTTTCTCTTAGCCCTCAGAGAGATACGCCGCAGTGCTATGCGCTCGATCCTTACCACACTGGGGATCGTTATCGGGGTTGCTTCGGTTATCGCTATGGTGATGCTCGGAGATGCCACCACCGCCTATGTCTCCAACAGCATCTCCAAACTGGGAACCAACATGCTGATCCTCCGCCCGGGTCAGGATCGCCGAGGACCTAGAAGCGAGGATACCACCGCCAAACGTTTTAGCCACGATGACCTCCAAGCGATTCATCGTGAGATTACCGATATCCGAGGAGCCGCACCGATAGGCTCCAAAGGGGTTCAAGCCGTCTATGGCAATAAAAACTACTCCACTACAATCGATGGGAGTGATAACGACTATTTCACCGTTAAAGACTGGGTATTTGAATCGGGGCGGATATTTGCCCCCGCAGAGCTGCAAGGGGGAAAAGCAGTTTGTGTCATCGGTGAAAGTGTCCGTAAAGAGCTTTTCGGGGATCAAGATCCCATCGGCGCTTCCATACGACTGGGAACCTTCTCCGCGCAAGTAATCGGGTTACTCAAACCTAAAGGGGCTTCGATGTTCGGGATGGATCAAGACGATATCATCATTGTCCCGATCCGTCTGCTACAGCGACGGGTGAGCGGTAATCAAGAAATCTCAATGATTCTCGTCTCGGCATCATCTCCAGCCGTGATCGAAAATGTCAAAGCCTCCCTCACCGCCCTTTTCCAAGAACGCCGTCGTATCAAGCTGGGCGAGGAAAATGATTTCAGTGTCCGTGATATGCGAGAAATGGTACAGACCCTCACCTCTACCACTAAAATGCTCACCCTCCTCCTTGGTGCGGTTGCTACCATCAGCCTCCTCGTCGGGGGGATCGGAATTATGAACATTATGCTCGTCTCCGTCACAGAGCGTACTCGTGAGATCGGAATACGGCTCGCCATCGGGGCATTGGAGAGGGAAGTATTACTCCAGTTTTTGGTCGAAGCCATCGTCCTCTCATCTTTGGGCGGTGTGATCGGTGTTATCTTGGGGATTGGTTTTGGGGTGGGGATCAGTATCTTTTTCGATCTGCCACTGGTCTTTAATACTTCGATCGTTATTATCGCTTTTTTATTTTCTACCCTCGTCGGGGTCGTATTTGGTTATTTTCCCGCTCGAAAAGCGGCACGGCTCAACCCCATCGACGCTTTACGGTACGAGTAATTTGCCGATATTATTTACAACAGTCCAAAAGGAGCTACTATGCAAATTGGAACCGGAACATCGATCAACCCTTACAGCCAAAGTGCTCTGGGATTGAAAGAAAAAGAGAGTGAAGAGTTTAAAGAAAAAATCAAAAGTGGAGAGATTTCAGGTAAAACCCTCTCCCAAGCCTATCTTGTCGAATACAGCCTCAAAATTGAGAGTTATTCTTCGAATAATCTCCAAGCCCAAAGCGCTCCGTTTGATCTGAATAAAGTACGGGATATTTTAAGCTCCATCGATTTTGAAGCGATCGGTTATACCGGCAAACCGATCGCCGATATGAGCCCCGATGAAGCCAAAGAACTGGTGAGTGAAGAGGGTTATTTCGGGGTAACCAAAACATCAGAGCGTTTAGCAGATTTCGTTCTAAGTGGGGGCGGTGATGATTTGGAACGTTTGAAAGCAGGTCGGGAGGGAGTTATTCGCGGATTTAACGAGGCAGAAGAGATGTGGGGAGGAAAGCTTCCCGAGATCTCCTATGAAACCCTCGAAAAGACTCTCGCTAAAATTGATGAGAAGATTACTGCTCTGGGTGGAAATGTTCTCGATACTACCGCCTAAAATAAAGGAGTCAATCTCTTTTTATTTTCTTTATTGAGCACTACGACAATGAGGGCAAGTTTTAGCGGCAAGAGGAATTTCCATCGCGCATTCAGGACAAACTTTAGTGGTAGGAGCTACCGGCTCAGAAGCAGGTTCTGCGGCTTTGAGTTTGTTATATGCTTTCACCATCATGAACATGACCCATCCCAAAATCAAAAATGAGATCGTGTCGTTAATAAATACACCCAATTTGATTGCAGGAGCTCCCGCTGCATCCAAAGCTGCTAATGAAATATACTCTTTGCCATCCAATGCAATAAAGAGAGATGAAAAATCAACTCCTCCCATCAGCAATCCGATCGGAGGCATAATGATATTGGCAACCAATGATTTGACCACAGTGGCAAATGCAGCCCCAAAAATAAATCCGACTGCCATATCTACAACATTTCCGGTGAGGAGAAACTGTTTAAACTCTTTGAACATGGGAAACTCCTTTTGCATATTTTGAAAGATTCTAACATAGAAATGTTTGTGAAACATGTGCTTTGCACCTATCAATACGTTCCAATTCCCTACACTTCAACAAAAAAATTCCAAATGTTTGTCTCAATCAATCCATTGTTTACATTTTTTGGGAATGATAGATTATGAATTTATTTTCTATCCCGATACAAGTTACCTAAGCCTATGATATATCGATATTTAACTCTTATATGTTTACTTCTCACCCTATCTTCACACGCAGAAATCGATAAAAACGGACTTGATAAACTCAATGTCGAAGCACTGCTGGTCAAAGAGCTCACATCCGGTGAAGTGATTTATTCCAAAGAAGCCCTCAAGGAGGTCAAACCGGCCAGTCTTACCAAGATTATGACTGCTATGCTGGCGATTGAACAGGGGAATTTGGATCGTCCGGTGACGATCACCGCAGAGATGATAGCCGTCGAACCGACCAAAGCGGGTTACAAAGAGGGAGAGGTTATTCGTCTCGAAGATCTGATCAAAGCAGCCATGATCAAATCCGATAACGATGCGGCAATGGCGATTGCGATCAGCGTGGGGGGAGATCTAAATACGTTTGTCCAGATGATGAACCTCAAAGCTGCTCAAATCGGTATGGACAATACTTTTTTCACCAATCCTTGCGGCTTTGATATCGCTAACCACCATTCAACCCCGATAGACCTTCTGCACCTTGCAGAATATGCCATTCAAAACTCTCTTTTTAACGATATCACCCGACAGAATCAACATATTTATTACTCACTCAATACGAATCGTAAATTTGTTGCCAAAACCCATAACTATCTTTTGAATCGCTACGAATATGCGGTAGGAGTTAAAACCGGTTACACCTCTAAAGCAGGCCCTTGTCTCATCGCACGTGCCAAAAAAGAGGGGAATGACTGCCTAATCGTGATGCTCAACTCGAAAGAAAATCGCTGGAGTGTAGCTCAACAGATTTTTGAACAAGTGTTTTTATTACCTGTCATCGAATATTGGGAAGAGGTATAGACAGATAGCATGATATAATTCGCAACATGAATAGCGAACACCCCATCTTCCACATTGACCCAACCCCTACCTTGCCGACACGCCAATGCCGATTTATGGCCCGTGTTATGGGGTACTCACTTAGCTACGGTCACTACGCTATCGCTTTGCTGATATGGTGGAAAAGTGATTGGTTTATCGCCATTGGAGCTTTATTGCTTGGGTTTATTGTTTTCGGGATCATCCGATCCAAACTCCGGAATGACTCAATTCCCCCCGCTCAACGCGAAACACCTTACAATGACTATGCAATCGCAACATGGTATTTATCGCGTATAACCTGCTTCACACTTCCAAAGGAATAAATAAATATGGCATTAGTCGACCTCCTGAATGTTAGCAAACACTACGAAGCCCAAAAAATTTTAGAGAATATCAACTTCCACATCGATGAGGGTGAGAGGGTCGTTATCGTCGGAAAAAATGGAAGCGGCAAATCGACGCTGATGAAAATCGTCCACGGATCACTCGATACCGATGCGGGTGAGCGGATAAACCGCCAAGGGATTGAGATCAAAATGCTCTCCCAAGTGCCGAAGTTTGATCCAAGCCACAACGTCCGCGAAGCGATCGAAGCGGGGCTGGGAGAGCTCAAAGCGGCACGGGTGCGTTTCGATGAGATTTCCACCCTCCTCTCTATGGAATTCGATAATGAAACGCTCCTTCAAGAGCAATCACACCTCACCACCTTTCTCGATCATCACAATGCGTGGAATCTCGATGATAAGATCGAGCGGATTATGCACCACTTTATGCTCAAAGAGTACGAAACGAAAAATGTCGAACTCCTTAGCGGAGGGGAGCAGCGCCGTGTTGCCCTTGCCTCATTGTTACTGCTCAAACCCGATATTTTATTACTCGATGAGCCGACCAACCATCTCGACGTCTACATGGTGGAGTTTCTCGAAGAGTTGATCCTCAAAGAGAAATTCACCCTCCTTTTCATCTCGCATGACCGTTACTTTATCGATCAGGTAGCGACGAAAACCATCGAGGTAGAAGATTGTGCCCTGAGGGAGTTTAGCGGCGGCTACAGCAACTATTTGGAGCAAAAACAAGAGTTGCTTCGCACTATGGCGCAACAGCACGACAACCTCCTCAAGCTTCTCAAATCTGAGAACGAATGGCTTCGCCGTGGGGTCAAAGCACGATTAAAGCGGAATGAAGGACGAAAACAGCGGGTATTACAACTGCGTGAAGATGCCAAAAACAACCCAAGCCGTATCCGAAAAATGAAACTGGAGTTGGAGCGCGAAGCGAAACACTTTAATCGTGGAGAGGGAGTCAATCGCCAAAAAATGCTCTTTGAAGTCGAGCATCTCGGACTCACGTTAGGTAATAAACTCCTCATCAAAGACTTCTCCACCCGAATCCTCCAAAAAGACGTTATTGCCGTCGTAGGCCCTAACGGAAGTGGTAAATCGACACTTCTCAAAGCACTCCTAGGACGTCTAAAACCGACATCAGGGATTATTAAACAAGGAGAGCTTACGATCGGCTATTTCGATCAACACCGTGAAATGCTCGATGATAATCTCAACCTCGTTGAAACCTTTTGTCCACATGGAGGCGATCGTGTCGATGCGCAGGGGCAGGATTATCATGTGTACGGCTATCTAAAAAACTTCCTCTTCCCACGAGAGTTTCTCGATAAAAAAGTGGGGGTTCTCAGCGGCGGAGAAAAAAACCGTGTTGCCCTCGCTCTGCTGTTTACGAAAAAAGTGGATATCCTCATCCTCGATGAGCCGACCAACGACCTTGATATCCCCACTATCAATATCCTCGAAGAGAAGCTCCAAAACTTCCCCGGAGCCGTTATCCTCGTCAGCCACGATAGATATTTCGTCGATAAAATCGCCAAAAAGCTCTTCATCTTCAAAGGAGACGGAACCATCGAAGAGAGCTACAAGCCCTACAGCGAATACCTCGAAGATGAAAAAGAGCTCAATGAAATGGACGCGATGGAGGCCGAGTTCTCCAAGTCTTTAACACCAATAGCTGTAATGCAGAGCGAAAAGCCGAAAGTATTTAAACTCACCTTTAACGAACAGCGTGCCCTCTCAACACTCCCTATTGAAATCGAAGCGCTTGAGGCCAAGATTGATGAACTAAACGCCTCTCTCGCCGATCCGAAAAAATACGAGAAAATCGGAATCAGTGTTTTGGCAGAAGAGTTGGAAAAAATAAAATTGATCTATGAAGAAAAAGTGGATGAGCTCTTAAGCATTGAAGAAAAAGCGGAAGAGATCGAAGCACTCAAAAACAGCTAGTTAAGTACTTCTTTTTAATGTAAGGAAAGGATTAATATCTTCCTTTACCTTTTCCCATCCCTGAGCCCATTGTGCTATTTTGGTCTTCTTGTTTCCCCTGCATCATCCCCTGACCTTGACCGTAACCCATCCCTTTTTCTTGCTTACCCATCTCTTGTGAGACTTTTTCAGGGGCATTCATCATCTTTTCTTTCTCTTGCATCATCTTATGATTCATTTGACCTTTTTGATTCTGCATCATTGCCGGTTCTGCAAAAACAAAAGTAGAGAGTAACGCCGAAGCCGACAACACACTTAGTAATACTTTCATGAGGTACTCCTTGAATAATTTCAACTATTGTAATGCAAAATTGTTAAAAGTGTATTAACAAGTTTCTTAATTTAATCAACGCTCACATCTATTTTAAATTTATCCGCCATATATTTTTCAGCTTCTTGTTCACTCATTGTCGAGGATTGCTGCAATGCATTTTGGATTCGAACCATCGTTAAATCGTTTTTATTTTTGCCTTCGAGTACAATCGTATCGGTCTCACCTTTGAGCATTTTAACCATTGCTCGAATAAGCTCTTTCTCAACAACTCCTGGAGTCATCGGCAAATCGGCTTCAAAGCGTTTTGCTATAGCATTATTGATAGCAATTGACGCTTTTTTACGGTCATTCATATCGTGCGAAGAGAGAGCAAACTCTTTGAGAAAAATTCCTTTTTCTTCCTCTCTCAAGGTATCAATAAAACTTTTAACCGATTCATACGTGACATCCGCAATAGCGCGATTTTCGATACTGAGAGAAAACTCGTCCAAGATCATAGAATCAGGTGCACTGCTCGAAATTTCCCGTGCACTCATCGAAAATTCTAACGGCATAATGGCATTATCGATACGGAACTGTTCGATTTCGAGATGCTTTAAATGCATCTGTGTCCCCTCAACTTCCCCTTTGAATGCAAGATTGATCGAGCTGAGTTTGCTGAGGGTATTTTGCTGAAACGCATTACTCACATTTTGAGCAATCATTTGTGCGATAATCGGTTTAGGGAGTGCCACTTCATCGGCTTCGATATCGATCGAAGCTTTAACGCTCTCCCCTTTTGAAAATGCTTTAAACTCCGATAATGATTCCACATCACCTAAACGAAGTGATCCGATGGAGAGCTGTTCTTGTCCCAACATAGAGAACTTAAGAGCTTCGATTTCACAATCCGTTGTAATAATCCCGCTGCAATCGATACCATCGTATTTCATCTCTCCACCCATCAAAACAAGGGTATTTTGATATTCGCTCAGTGATTTGGCCAGTTCTTCTTTGACCTTCTCATTTTTATAATGACTCAATGCACTTACACCAACAACGACTATCGCCGCAGCGACCGAGAGATGGATTTTATATTTTTTATAAAATGGTTCGTTACTATTCTCTACACTTAATTCTTCGTTCACAAATTTCCTTATTGTATATAATCGACAACTTTTGAGAGGGTTGTAACCTCTTTGATAACGCTGACAACTTCTTGGTGTGCCGGATGCGGAACGTACACGTTGAGGCCCTCTTGATCATCAAACGTCGACGTAAGTACCAAGTCAAATGAACGCTCGCTTCGGCTGATATCGATCCCAACTTCCATAGAACGCAAGGTATCGATTTTCGACGGTAAAGATTCTAACATCTCTTTAACCCGTTCCAAATTGGCCTCTTTATTTTCATCACTAAATTGAAACATCACAATGTGTACTAGCATTTTTTTTCTACCTCTCTATCAAATCTTTTAAACTCTGCCTCGGGGATTTCCCCTCTAAAATCGCATACACTTCCGCTGCGATGGGAAGATAGATTCCGCGTGCAATGGCTATCTCATGAAGCGCGTATGCCGTCCCTATCCCTTCGCTCACTTCACCAATCTCTTGGCATACCACTTCTTTGGTTTTACCCTGAGACAACCCAAGCCCTACCCGATAATTGCGTGACATAGAGGAACTCGCAGTCAAAAACAAATCCCCTGCACCGCTAAGACCTAAAAAGCTCTCCTGCGTTGCGCCATAAGAGCGTCCGAAACGCTCCATCTCCACTAAGCCGCGTGAAATCAAACTCGCTGCAGCATTGTGCCCAAGGCCCAATCCCTCACATATCCCTGCGGCAATCGCAATAACATTCTTATAAGCCCCTGTAATCTCCGCTCCAATGACGTCACTGCTCACATAGGTACGGATAAAGCTAGGAAAAAGAGCGGCAAACTCTTTTGCGGTAGATTCTGAGCTCGAGTTAATAACGAGCGCGGTTGGAAGCGATTGAATCACCTCCGCAGCAAACGATGGACCGGATAAAAAACAGAGATTCTCTTCGGGAACATACTGCGCATAGATTTCATTTAAAAATTTCCCGCTGGAGGCTTCAATCCCTTTCGCCGCAACGAGAACCTTTTGCCCTTTAAAAATAAAATTCTCTTCCAGCCATTTCCCGATTTGCTGTGCCGGTACCGTGATAATCAGATACTCACACCCCAGTACCTCTTCAAGCGATTTAAAATTATCCCAATCACGCGGAGTACGTGACGTAATGATAACCTCATTTTTTTCACCCATGGCAAACGCGAGCGCTTCGCCCCATTTTCCCGCACCGATTACCCCTACTTTCATACCCGTTATCCTCTCGCCCACTGCTGAAATATGGCAAGCTTTTTTTTATCTCCGAGCAATACTAAAACATCTCCTGCATCAATATGATGATTGTGTCCCTCAACCGCAAAGCTAAAGCTGTTTTCTCTCTCATGATCCACCATCGCCAGTAAAATCAGATCAAAGTCTCCTCTAAAATCGGTATCAAACAGATACGTACCGACCAAAGGTGACATTTTTGCTATCTTTACTTCCAGTACGCCCATTCCATCATCTTCGTACAATATCTCATGCAAGACCTGAGTAACGTTTGGTTTAGAGATGATATCTCCAATGACATTCGCCGCGATCTGTAATACCGGCATCACTTTGTCCGCTCCGGCGCTTTTCATCTTGAGCATACTCTCATTGTTTTGGGCCAATGCAATGATAAAAATCGATTCAAATGAAGCACGAAGCGAGATCGTTAAAAAAACATTCTCTGCGTCATTATTTAACGCACAGAAAACGCTCAATCGCCGAACATCGAATCGTTTTTCAATCACATTCCATTCATCGCCTAAATCAAAAAGCTCAGCATCTAACCCATCATTGTGTGCCGCATTCATTTCAGCAGTCGTTGAGACAAACAGAGTGATTTCGCGGTAAATACTCTGAATTTGTTTGAGAATCTGTTTTGAGTATTCGTTGTATCCGAAAATTGCAGCATAGGTTCGTTGCATCATACGCTCCTACGGTGTAGTTTGGTTTTAAATTCGTTCAACAAAATAGGATTGGCCAATAAGATAGCGACATCCCCTTCTTTGAAACATTCCGATGCATCGGGGTTAAAACAAAATGCCTTATCCTCTTTATGAAAAATCCCCAAAACACTCAAACGACGTACAAACAACGGCTCTTCAAGCAACGTAAAAAAGACTTTTTCCATCCCTTCTTGAACTACGATTTCATCGATAACCGTCGAAGTATGCTCCGAACGAAGCGCATGTATCGCTTCAAATGCTACCGGTTGAACTGAAAGAATTTTTCCCATCAAACCGATCAGCTCTTGTGGATTGATAATAACGTCAATTCCCGCCATCTGAAGTTTTCGACGATGTTCTAAATGGTGTAATATCGAATACAAAGGGACATGTTTTGTCATTTCACGAATCGTCAATGCCGTAAAAATATTGGCAACATCACTCTCATGGAGTAAAAGAATCGCTTCAATTTGATGGGCAAAATTGATTTTAAGATGACTGTAGGTCTCCATCGATGCAGAATCATACTGCAGCGCTAAAAAGCCGTGTGATCGTGCCTGTGCCAAAAGAAGCGGATCTTTTTCGAGGATTACGATAGGAATTTGACGCTTATGGAGTTTTTTAATCACTTCAAAACTCAGCATCGAAAAACCGCAAATCAGATAGAACCGCTTTAATCGATTCACATCATCGATCAATTTTTCCTCTTTAATCTCATCGAGTTTTTCAGTAAAAGCCGAAACAACGATTGAAGTGGCAAAAGAGATAACCGCAATCCCCAGTACAATGACCACCATTGCAACGACACGGCCTTCTGAGGTTACCGGAATAATATCTCCGTATCCAACGGTAAAAATCGTTACCACTGCCCAATAGACCGCATCAAAAAGGGTATTAACCGGTGACTCGGGATTGTTCGCTTCCATAACATAAATAAGTACCGATGCGATCATCGTAACGATCATCGTAAAAATAATCAAGGTAAAAAATTCAAACTTTTTCGAGGAGAGAATTGAGAGAAGCCGACGGAGACTCTTCGCGTAACGGAAAAGTTTGAGAACACGGAACAAAATAAACACCCGCAACATTCGCAATTCATGGAAAAATGGCATAACGGCCAATAAATCGATAATCGCCGAAGGAGATCGGATAAACTCGAATTTACGCGACATCGCCAGTCCTATCGCTTTTCTCAAAGAAAACTGTCGATGGAGAAAAAGATCTTGTTCGTATTGCTCGATAATCGATTTAGAGGAGTCACTATAAACCCAAAATCGTAAGAGATATTCCAATAAAAAGATAACCGAAATAACATAGTTATTAAAGAAAAGCCATCCGGAAGAGAGCTCATTTTTAACCTGACGTATCAGGATATAAACACTTATAAAAATAAGTGCGATCATGAAAAGATCAAAGATTTTTTTGTAGTGATACTGATGGTTTTCTAAAAGATTATAAACGTTGTTTTTTACTTTACGATAGGGATGGCAAGTTTGGAGAAAATAAGCTGCATCGACGACCCATTTTCCCAACATCCGTTCCCTTTACTGAGAAAGTTTAGCTTGGAGGATTTCGTTCAGCGTATTCGGATTTGCTGAACCTTTAGAGGCTTTCATCGCTTGACCGACGAAGAAACCGAACAGTTTATCTTTACCCGATTTGTATTCGGCTACTTTATCGCCGTTCGCGGCTAGAATCTCATCGATAAGCGCTTCGAGGGCACCCGTGTCACTCACTTGCTTAAGCCCCAATTTTTCAATCGTTTCATCGATATCGCCGCCATTGTTTTCTAAAAGATAGTCGAGAACCTCTTTGGCTGCTTTACCGCTGATAACAGACTCTTCGATCCGCTTTACGAGGGTTCCGAGCATTACAGCACTTATCGGAGATTCAAATGCACCCATCCCCCCTTTTAGACGTCCTTGTAGCTCTACTGTGAGCCATGTAACAGCATTTTTAGCACTAATACCGCACTCTAACATCGATTCGAAATAATGGGCATTTTCGAGTTCCGCCGTAATAACCGCCGCATCGTACTCACGAAGACCAAACGCATTCACAAAACGCTCTTTTTTCGCATCGGGAAGTTCTGGAATATTGCATA
>Ga0074197_1001714_pt1 | contig 17414 bp, 22 predicted proteins | sample EPASupsiteSAE305_FD_64526 | JGI IMG/M metagenome (GOLD analysis project Ga0074197, IMG submission 64526) | Bioremediated contaminated groundwater microbial communities from EPA Superfund site, New Mexico - SAE3-05 reassembly with SPADES | ecosystem: Environmental > Aquatic > Deep subsurface >...
ATCTGGTTTTACGCCTGTCAATCTTTTAAATATTTCTGGTTTTAGTTGTTGTAGTTTTTCATAATTCTTCATAAATTACGATTAGCAATTTTTAGTCCTTTTTGGGGTTATGCAAGAAGTCTAATACAGTAATTCAATTACTTTCCAACATTTTGTACTTACAATATGCTTATCATTTGGATGATTTTCAAAAGGTTTTAGATGAAGCAAATATGATTAGAAATAAACTTAAAGGAAGAATTTATGTATTAGAAGATAAAGATTTAATAGATTATTGTTCAATTATTATTTCTGCTCTTGAATGTGTTAGTATGATAGCTTTAGGAGATTATAATAAAGCAAAAAATAAATTGACTTTAGCATATATAGAATCAAAGAATACTAGTGGCTATGAATCTATTAGTGATTATCTTGGTAATCTAATTCCTTTTCTTGAAGGATTTGCAATAGCAAGAGAAAATCCTTTTTTTAATGATACTAGTAAAATAACAAATGAATATACTAAGACTAAGAGACTACATAATATTTGTGCTGTTAATTTATATACTAATTTTAGGAATAAAACATTAGAAAAGGAAATTAATCAGGTTATTGGCTCTTTTACAAAAATAAACTCTTTTGAAATCAGTTATTCGTATAATAATCTATTAGTCTTTAATATACTGAATAATAAACAAAAAAACATTGATAGTATAATCGAATTAATTGATAAACTGACTTTTGAATCCTATGATAGGATTAGTTTTTATAATAATGCTATTGTTGCCAATATGATTATTAAGAATATGGAAAAAGCAAAAGGATTTTTCACAAAAGCACTTAATTTAATTAGAGAAGAAAATTTTACAGATAAGAGCTTCTTAGCTAAAATATATTTAAATGGTTCAATTTTATTTAACATATTAGACGATAAAGAGTCTATGAATAGATACTTGTCTTTAATCGATTTAAGTCAAGATTATGATGACTATATTTTAATAAATGAAAAAATATCACATATTAAAAATAATAAGGTAGATCAGAATAATTTTAAATATACTGATAATTCAGATATGAGATACAGATTTATTTACTGGCTTCAAATTATTCATTTTTGGGATTTTGATATTCCAGTATTAAATAAAAAAATAATGCAATATTTATTGGATAAAATACCTATTCAGTGATTTTAAAATTGCATCTTCCAAAGTAAGGTCATATATGTCTTTTATGTACCGCCTAAATCTTTCTCCAATGATAAATGGTGCAGTATTGATTTCTAAAAAATATAATTGATTATTATCTGTTATTTTAATATCTACAGAAAAATAATCTTCAATTCTAAGATAAACAATGAGTTTTTTCATATAAATTGTAATCTTATTTATTATGTTAACATCTTCTACAAGCTTGAAATATTCTGTGACATCTTTAGAATTTTCTGTTAAAAACTCTAATGGATCGCCATTTTTATCAATCTTAGTTACATAATAGATACCAAGTTTATTTTCAATATCATTTATTCTATTGTAGACAGGTATTTCTTCATTACTTACATCTAGATAACTAATCCTTATATCTTTTCCTGCAATGAATTCTTGAATTAAAACAGAAGAAGAATATTCTTTATATAAATTATTTGCAATATCAATAGCTTTTTCAACTGAAAAACATTTTGATTCATCTTTAATACCAATATTATTATCTAAGTTATTAGGTTTAACAAAGTATTCATTCTTTGAAGATAGCTTTTTAATTTCTTTATAATCTGTATTTCCATTATAAAACAAAAATGTATTTGGAGTTGGTATTGTGAGACCTTTGCAGATTAAATAAAATTTATATTTATCACAAGATAAGTATTGTGAGTGTGTCTCACTTCCATAAAAATTATAGTCTAAAAGTTTTGCATAAGATGGAATATATGAACCTTTATAAATACCTGTACCATCTGTGATATTCCAAAATAATATTTTATCAGTATTGTTTATAGTTTTATTAAATGACGATAAATCATTAATCTCAATCAATTCTATATTAAAATCATAATCATTGTTTTCTTTTAAATGCTTAGCAAGAAGCTTTATACTATTGTAATCTAGAAGGAAAGTAGACATTTTATTTAAAATTTCTTTTTTAAATTCGTTAGATAATTTATTTATCCAATTTTGTCTAGCCTCAAAAAAAATATATACTTTATTCATTCATAATATCCTATTATCCATTATTCAACTACAAAATTAAAATTCCTTCTTGGATGCTTTGTATTCAATATTTTCTTTTGCTGTTTCATATTAACTTTAGTATAAATTTGAGTTGTAGAGATTGATGAATGCCCTAGCATATGTTGAATATATCTTATATCAACCCCCTCTTCTAAAAGTAAAGTTGCGAAACTATGTCTAAACATATGAGGGGTTATATGCTTTTCAATACCTGATATTTTTTGATATTTTTTTATCATTAATCTAACTGATTGTTCAGATATTTGACTATCAAGCCTATTGATAAAAAAGTATTTAGTATATTTAATTTGCTCATTAAATAAATAAAAATATTCTTTAAGTGTGTTTTTGACTTCGCTATCGCAAATTTGTATAACTCTCTCTTTATCTCCTTTCCCCTTGATTTTAATAATCCCTGCTTGTAAATTTATATTGCCTTGTTTAATATTACATAGCTCAGATACCCTCATGCCTGTACTAAATAAAATCTCAATAACGGCTATGTCTCTGACTAAAACTTTGTAGGAGTAAATATCTTTATTTGTAAAAGCTTCTTTCTTTTTATACAAAAATTTGAGTATCTTTGTTATCTCTTTAAGCTCCATCGTTTTTGGTAATGTTTTTGGTTCTTTAATTGAAATTCTCATTTTTCTAAATGGACTAATTAAAATTATTTCATCAAATTCTAGGTAAGTAAAAAATGCTTTTAATACAGCAATTTTTCTTTTAATAGTTTTAGCTTTAAAATTTAATTCATATAAATTTTGAATGTAATCTTTTAACTTGTATTTATCAAATTCACTCATATCTAAATTTTTATAGTCTTGATATTGTTGAAACTGATTCAAATCTATTCCATAGGCTTGTAGTGTTTTTTTACTCAAATTTCTTTCAAATTCACAATGGAATTTAAAATCTTTAACTACTTTCATTAACTGCATACTCTGCTTCTCCTTATTTAATCAAAAAGGCAACATAATAACAGTTCTACAATTGATATGTAACAAGGATTGTGGATATTAAAAAAATCAAGGTAATTTTGTACTACCTTGATTTTAAAGATTTTACTTAGTATTATGCTGTTTTTTCTACAGAAGCTTTTGTTAAATTTTCAGTAATTTTTCATTCTCTCCATCAAATACTATCGACTATTCCCGCTTCTAAAAATTGACTTTGCATAGAGCTTGAATCAACCGTTGTTTTTCAGTTTGCGATTGATTCCACTGATAGTGGATTATTGATATCTCAGCTTATAAGCTTATTCATGAATTTCACCATATTTGTTTTAGAATGGATATTTAATCAAGAATCTTTATGGATTGAATCTTCTCAGAAGTTTCAATTTTTTAAATCAATGTTTTTAACATTCAAATCAAGTCATGGAATGTGAAGTGTTTCGCCTTGCACTTCTCTTATGAGCTTATCACTAATCTCTTTTGGGATTAGGTCAAAACCGCTACTTCTCATAAAATTCAAAACTTCTAATTGTTTTTCTTTTGCTTCGGAGTTTCTTGATAAAAGCTCTTTCACTTCTGTTTGGGATTTATCCAAAATTCAAGTTTGTACTTCTTGAATATGAGTTTTTATTTTTTCTAGCTTATCTTTAACATTTGTTATTTTTAATCTTAATTCGTCTGCTGAATTTATATTTTCAAAACTTGCAATATCTGACTCTTTGATTTGAATATCAGGCTTAATATTCATATTTTTATAAACATCATCAAGCTCATCAAAAAGACCTTTTGAAAAACCAGTGACAGCTTCATTAAGCTTGTCTTTCAAGTTTGGCTTTCACCAGTTTTCTCTAGCACTAGTTAATAAGCCATCAAAGGGCTTGTACAAGCCCTTCAAAACAGCGAAGCTGTTTTGAACTTCCATTAGCTCTTTTTCACCCTTTCATATCACTTCCGCAAGGGCTTTTTTGTCAATTTCTTCATCAAAACTATACGAACTTCAAATCAGGCTCATTTTTGAAATTGGTGTGTTTGAATTTAAATCAATATCAATCATTCATCAAGAGTCTTTTTCAATTCATTTAACGATTTCATTGGTATTTATACTAGCTCAAGAGTTTATGCTTTCTAGGTCTTTAAAATAAGTTTCAAAGCTTGTATCTACTCAAAGTAAAGCATTCTTGAACTCTAAGTATTGGGGATTATTTTTGTCGGCTCATCATAGTTGGTCTGTGATTGATTTTAGTATTTTTGGGTCTTTTAAAATATTTAGGATATTTTTTAAAATCTCTTGTTTATCATTTCATTCTTTATCAAGGTTTTTAAATTCAGTTGCTATCTCTGAATTTTTCTCTAGGATTTGAGGTGTGAAAACGGATTTGATTTTTTGGATGTCTTGATTTAGTTTTATTTCTTTTTGGTTGTTTTTTTGAATATCTTGATTTTGTTTGATTTCTTTTTCATCAGATTTTGAATCGATTTTTGATAACTTTTCTTCATTTTTTTGATTTTCTATATTCAAATTTTTAGAATCTAATTCTATTTTCTGATTATTTTCTATAGTTAAAAAAATGATAATATCTTTTTTTGATTTTTTAGCTAACTCCTCTAAAGTTTTATTATCTTGTTTTGTTAAAGATTTTCTAAAAGCTTCTTCTTGATTGTTTGGTAAATCAAGTACATTCATTACATTGTGTACTTTTACTAGATGATTTGAGTATTCTATGTCATCCTTGACTTTTGCTACTGCTTCATCTGGAACAGGTGGTCTTGATATGGATTCTTTATATTCTCATAATTTATCTAATCACATAATCATAGTGGTTAAAATATAATTTTTTACACTCTAACATACTTTTATATTTTCTGCAAAAAAATGATTACTTTTTATCTATTTCAAGTTGTTTATTTAATTCATCCAAAGTTTTACCCATTTTTTTGCTTTCTTCTAAATTATTTTTAACTTCTTTTGCTTTTTTGTCTGATTTCATAAATTCTGCTATTAATTGTTCTTCTGTCGTATTTTCATATTTTTTATCTTTCTTAACCTCTTCTGCATTTACAAAGTTAAAAACAAAACTTATTAAGAATATTGATATAAATATTTTTTTCATTGATTTTCCTTTTTGTTTATTATTTCTAAAAGTCAATTTTGATGTTTTTAAGAATTACTTTATGAATCCAATAACAATCTTTATCTTCTTTTAAAATCTTATTTTTGATTAAATAATTAACTATATCACTCAAATTATTTGGCAATTGTTCTATTTTTACTTTTGTTATATATTTATCACCATATCTTTCTTCAAAAAGATTTTCAATTTCTCTAAAAGAATTATCCTTAAATAAATCACAATTAATTAATACTTTTGGATTTAAACAAGCAACAACACTATATGCAATAAAATTACAACTACTCAATAAAAATTTATTATCAATTTTATTTTCTAATTCATCTAAAATAAAATCAATAATTTTATTTAAAGATGTTTTTTTGAATTGAAGTAAAACATCTAAATTAAAACTTAGATTTGAATTTTCTTTTTGATAAATATTAAGTTCTAAGCTATCAAATAAATCATTTTTTTCATTTGATTTATTTTCTTCCCATTCTATTTGTATATTATCAAACATTTTTAATTTCTTATTCAAAACATTCTTCTAATTCTTTTCCAAATATCAATTTAAATCTATTTGAAAAACATTCTTCATCAATTTGATTAACTATTTCATTAAAACTTCTTGTTGCTTTATGTTCTTCACAACAATAAATTTCTTTAGTTCCATCCATTAATTTTTCAACATCATCCACAAATGAACTAAATGCTCTATCCATTTCTACATTTAATGTTCTTCCAAAAAAACTTTCAAATTCTAAATTCAATAAAGGCTCGTGTATTGTTTCCATTAAAATTTCATTTTTTACTAAAATAGCTACAAAAAATGAATCTGTTTGTGGGAAGTATATCTCTTCATATAATGTTGATATTTTTTTGTCATGAAAAGTATCTACATTACAAGAACTATTTTTATAATTTTCAAAGTTTATTGTTCCTTTTTTAAAATATTTTAAAACACTTTCTTCTACTTTTTCTAATAATTCTAATACTCTTGAAAAAAAATATAATTTATCTTGGTCAAAAGAATATAAAAATCTTTTAATATCTAAGATATTATGTTTCTCTATATCAACACCTAAATTTGTTAATATACTTATTACATCTGATGAAAAAAATCTAGGCTTAATTTCTTCTATTTCTATATTATATTCTTCATCTGTATCACATAAATATTCAAAAATATCCACTGGACTTGGGTATAAATCACTAAAAGAATCTTGTTCTACATAACCATATTTCAATGAAAAATGACAAAAAATTAAAAAAAGTATTTCATCTTGATTTGTATATTTCTCTGAAAAATAAGAAAAAGCTTTTTGATATACTGAATTATTTATATCAAAAGTATTTATTCCTATTGATTTCAATTTTTGAAAAATATATGCTTGTCCTTCTACCAAATCAATTACTCTTAATTTTGATACTTTTGATTCAGAATAAAAAAAGTAATCAACATTTTTTATTGGTGTTTTAATGAGTGAAAACCATCTTTCTAAACTTTTATAACTATCTTCATCTAGTTCTTGAGTTTTTGGTAACAATGAAAAAATATTGTCATCTTTACCAATTTTAATTACTCCACCTAATTGAATGTAATTTACTAAAATATTTAATTTATAATCAAGTATTCTTCTAAATGAATCATAAAGAACACCACAAGAATGATATTGTAATGCTTGGAATAAATGAAAATATTCGTGATTTACTAATTCTAATAATTTTACTAACTCAATATTAGATAAAATAAAAGTTCTTAAATCACCCGATTCATCTATTGAATTATTTGATAATTCTCTAATTTCATTTAATCTTTCAGATAAATCTGTAATTGAATTAAAATCAATACTAAGTGTATTCATATCAATTTTTGAGTTTAATGCTTCTTTTCCATTTTCAAATACCAATCCACTATTTATGATTCTTTTATACTTTTCAACATATTCATCAAAATCTTTAATACTCATAGTTCATCCTTATTTTTTTAGTTAAATTTTAATTTCACTAAGATATTGTTTGAAAGTTGAAAACCTCAACTAATTAATCAAATTCCTATTTTTTAATTCCTAATGTCTTATTTAGTTCATTAATAGATTTCTCTAGTTTATTTAAACTTTCTGTTTCTTCTTGAATTTGCTTTTGTTTTTGTTGATTATTTTGTGTTCTTTCTTGAGCTTTTTTCATTCTTTCTTGTAATTCAAGTAACTTTTTTGATGAATCATCTTCATTACTACTAAAATTTTTTTTATTACTTTCTTTTGTTTGTTTCACTTCTTCTGCATTTGCAAAGTTAAAAATAAAACTAATTAAGAATATTGTTCTAAAAAATATATAAAAATGTTTATTCATATTCATCACAATTTTCATTTTGATATTTTTGCCAATAGTATTTAATTTCATCACTCAATTCTTCAGCTCTTTGTTTATAGTGCAAAAACATATCTCGTGTACAAGGTGCTTGTTTTTTATTAATCATTGAATCCATTGCAATTGAAAGCCGTGACAAATGCTCTGCTTGTATTCCTGTAAATCCACACATTTCAAAAGACTCTGGGCTATTGTCTCTATCGACTGGCATTCTATTTCCTTTGATTTATTTATGAGTAACTTAAATGAGAAGACCGAGAATGTCCACAATTGTCACAAAATTGTGGGTCGTCAGATAATACAAAATGTTGACATGTACACATTGAACATGCTCCATAGGCTTTAGAGTCTAATACAAAAAAACGAACTATTCTTATCATTTAATATTCCTTTATATTCCATATCTTAGAAATAACTTTCTTCTTAATTACTTGATTTAAGTAATCTTACTTAAATCAAGTTAAATTATTTCTTAAAATAAATAATCTTATTCAAAACGAATAAAGGGCTTTAACATGAATGTATCTGATAAGATTAATTATTTATTAGTAGAAAAAGGAATTTCCAAAAGAGAGTTTGCACAAAAATTACTTTCTTTAAATCCTATACTTGATAGAACGGGAAAAGCACCTAGTGAATCTACTGTTTATGGCTATCTAAATGGTGGAAGAGAAATAAAAATTGAACTAATACCCTATATTGCAGAAGCACTGAATGTTTCAGAACAAGAACTTTTCATAAATGAGATAGAATTTACAAATGACTATAATTATAAATATTCCAAAGAAAGTCGTGAGATTTTAGACCTACTTAAATTTGCTCCTAGAAGTGCTATCGATGAGATTAAAAATTATTTAGTGAAATATAAAAAAGTTTATGATGATGGGATTAAATAATTTTTAGTATTTTGAAGTTGATGCTTGATAGTTTTTTAAAAAAATAAGAAAAATTTGAATTTAAGATTTTTCTATATACAATATACTCACTAAGTAAGAAGTTTAAAACTTCTTCAGCCCTATAAACTATAGGTTTATGGGTTCTTATTTTTTAGAGGAGAGATTATGAAAAATAAAGAACTTTATATAAAAGATGAAATAGCTTTTTTTGAAAGCTTAGAAAAAGATATTGATAACGGTACATACAAACCGCTTGAATCATCAAAATTAGATGAAAAAAAGAAGTTTTTTAAACAAGTTGCAAATAATACACTTGAAAAAATGATTACTAAAAAAAATTAAAAATAGCAGTTTTCAAACTGCTATTTTTTCGTTTTCTCTTTTCTTATAAACCGTACTTCCATATTTAGCTTTAATTTCATCCATGCTCTTCTGCTTCGGATTTCTACCTTTCATCTCTCCATAGTACCACATCTTCTTTTTTGAAGCCCATTTAAAGCCCAAATCTTTTAACACCTCTTTTATAGCCCTAGTATCTCCTTGTAACCAAATCCAAGAACCCACAACCTCGATAATAATATTTTCATAATGAAGAATTTGAGAGATAACTTTTTCTAACTCCAAATCAAACTCACTATCTTCTGAAAAATTAACACCATTTTCCAATATATAGTTATAAACCTCATTAAGTATCTTAAACAGTTCAGTAGAACCACCAACATCAGGATGTAATTTTTTAGCTAAATTTTTGTATATCTTCTTAGCCTCGTTAATTCCATCTATACCTTTAAACTCATTCTCAATTTCTGCCTTAGTCATAGTAAGCCTTTTCTCAAATATTTTTAAAAATGTTTGTCGACTAAAAATCGAAACTAGCGAAAGCAAAAAGCTTTCAAGACAAACATATTCTTTTGGGCTTAAATACCCTTTTGAACAAAGACCGAGAATGAATTAAATTTAGAGAAAAATACTACTTGTATTATTTTTATATAGATTTACATTCGTAAAAATTCTCGTGTCTCAAAAGGGTTTTAAGTTCTTAAAGAACTTCATAAATTAAGTAGGTTCACCTTGTAGATGTTAAAGGAGTGGGAACGACTATATTTTGTAGGAAAGAGTAGAGACCAAGGCTCTACGGTAGCAATCAGAGATGAAAACTCTGATTTTTTACTAGAGTATTTCATTTTCTAAACTTTCTCGGTGAGCATGTAAATATTTTGTTTTTCTAATACAATCTTTGACTATCAACAAAAAAAGGGCTTAACCGCCCTTAATTCGTCTTTCAGCTCTTAGTTGTCTTGCCTTGATAGTTTTTATAAACCCCGCTTCTCTCTCGATAGATATACAATTTCTTCATTTCTTATAAGCTGCCACTCCTGTTGTTCCACCACCTGCAAAGCTATCCAATACAATTTCATTTGGATTTGTGAAAACTTCAATTAGCCCACCGATTAGAAACTCTGGTTTTTCTGTAGGATGATTGCTTTGTTTATTTTCCCCGATTGCATAGTTCAGAACATTTTTCATTTTAGATTGACTCAAAAAATTAAAAGTTCTTGGTCTGCTAAAATTTCAACCATCATTTACAAGCCAAACTCAACTTTCATGACAACTTCTAAAACCTGTTTTTCTGTAGTGGAGTTGTGGATTTGTCTTATTAAATATTATAGGTGTACGAAATGTAAAAAGTCATCTTCTTTGTAATTCATAAGCCAACCATCCTGAGTATTGATAACTAAAGAATAGCACCATACTAGCATTTGGTTTTAAAATTCTTTTGTATTCATCGCATACTTGAAATACAAAATCTATGTATTCTTCTTGCGAATCCCATTTATCCCACTCTCCAAAGTCTGCTTTGACAATCTTGTCGCCTTTTTTGGTTAGTCATCCATTATTTGAGATATTATAAGGAAAATCTGAACAGATAAAATCTATAGAACTGTCAGGAATTTTTTTCATAACCTCAAGACAATCTCCCTGAATAATTTTGTGTACTGCTTTTTTCATATTAAAAAAAGTTACAAATATAAAATAGTAGGACGATTAATCCCACTGATTAAGCACAATACGGTACTGCTTGTCAAATGTAGTATTTTGCCACCTTTAAAATCAATAATACAAAATATGGTTTTTGAAAAAATTGGATAATCCTTTTTGATGAAGAGTGTTTTTGATGATTTTTTGGAAGGTAAATATTTTAAAAAAACATTTTATAAGCAGTAGTTTTTAAGAGGTATTTTTTTGTGATACCTTATAAATTTTAGATACAAAAAAACACCCTTAAAACCGTTTATTGTACGATTGAAAGAGTGGTTGATTTACTTTAACGATTATGCTACTGCTTGTGGGTGGATGATATTATTTTCTTGAAAAACCATTGTCTTCAAGTAATTTATATTATATTTTAATAAAAATATTGCAATTTTATGGTTCTTCCGTATATTGCTTTGGTAATATAAGAAAAATAAATATATTATAATTCAAATTTAGAATTGTTTAACTATTTCCAAAAGTCATTTTAAATCATCTAAATCAAGCTTATTTATATTATTGTAAAGTTCGCTTACAACCTTGTCAGGTGCCTCCATAATATTTTTAGATGTATTTTGAAGCAATTTTAAAGAATTTAAGAGAGAGTTTTCCGCATAGGAAAGCTCTTTTTTATTGTCTATAAAAAGTTCGAGCATTAAATTTTTGAGGATAACGGATTTAAGTTCATAATTTGCTAGTTTATAGCTTACTGAAAGGCTTCCTATGAGTTCGAGCATTACATCAAGTTTATTTTCAATACTATTGCCTTTTAGCTCTTTTTTCTTAGCTTCTAATTCTTGAATATTTAAAACTAGACTGTTGTTTTTCTTTAAAAATACTTCCTTCTCTATTTCTCATCCAAGTCTTAATTCCAACAGTCAATCTTTTTGAGTAGTTAATTTTCTAATTTTAAATTCTATCTCTTTTATAGTCTCAAAGTCTTTAGGTTTTTGAGCTTCTAAAATATTTAATATAATTTCTTTATTCACAACTTTTAAATCTTCATCAATTTTAAAATGCATTAATTCTTCAAGAAAATATTTAAATATCTTATCTTGATTTATATTTACATTCTCAGAATCTCTTGAAGTGCTTTTATAATATATATGTCACTTTTTGCTGTATCAACTTAGTAAATAACCATTATTAGCTTTTAAAAGTCATTTTAAGTGATATATACGAGCTGTATTTTCTCTATATGAAATTCATTGTCATACATATTGAGCTTTTTCAAATAAACTGTTACTAATAAAGGTTTTATAGTTTCATTTGTAATATTCTCAATTATGTTTAACTAGTCAGATATAAAATTTATTTTTCAACAATGTTTCGATTGTACTTACGGGAAATGCTTCTCAATTATCTTTTTTAATTCATTTTTTATATAGCATCTCAGAAATAGTTTTAAATGCCATATTTTGAGACCTAAGAGTAAACATTTCTTTAACCCATTGAGATTTTTTACTATCTACTTCAACACTTTTATTTATAGTGTCGTTTATATATCAAATTGGAGCCTTTTGACAAACTCATCACATTTCAGTTTTTCTTTTAATTCATCTATTTATATCTACTTGTAAATCAAGAATATATTGAGTTGACATTCAAAACTGCATTCACATTATTAAAACATTGTCACCAGTTTTAAAAGTTTCAGACTGTGTATATATAGTTTTAATAATACCGTTTTGAATACTCCATTTTATAGTTCATTCATCTACTGGATTCCTAGCAAGTCTATTTAATTTCCAAGTAATAATGCAGTCGGCTTTTTTCTTAGTAAACAAACTCATCATCTGATTAAATTGAGGTCTTCAAGGCTCTTTTGCCGATTTAGTTTCTCTAAAAACTTCAATAATCTCAAGTCATTCTCTTTTGGCGATTTTTCTTGCCTCTGATTCTTGTGCACTAACTGAAAGTTGTTGTCTATCTCACCTATCAGTTGATTTTCTACAGTAAATTATTGCTTTCATAATATTGTTTTTATTATTAAATATATTTAGTTTATATCTTTTTTTGGTTCAAGTTCAAGTTTATCAATATTTTCAATTATATCTCACCAAAATTTAAATAATTGTTCTGTAACTTGAGTAGATAATTCATCGGAAATTTGAGGATATATATTTTTAATTTTCTCTTCAAATATCTTTTTATTTGTCATATCTGTATTAAATTAAAAATTATTTTATTAATTTTCACATAGTAGATAATTAAGGAGTGGGAACGACCATACTTTATAGTTAGTAGTAGAGACCAAGGCTCTACGATAGCAATCAGAGACATTGACTCTGATTTTATATCACTTCTTCCACTTCTCCACTTTTTCCCAAGCATTATTAATATTTTGTGTAATCTCAGTATAAAATTCAATATTATCAGGATTTAAGTCAGGATGATACTCTCTTACAAGCTTTCTATACACTTTTTTAATTGTTTTTAAATCATCATCAGCACTTACACCCAAAACAATATAAGCACTATCACTGTAAAACTGCTCAAATTTCCCATACTCTTTTTTAGGTTCACTCTTAGGCTTTTCTTTTCTGCTATAACTTTGCTCTTTATAGTTAGATTCACTTTTTGTTTCTTCTTTATGATAACTTTTTTGCTCTTTTTGCTTTGGCTCTTCATAAAACTTTTGATGTTTATGCTCATAACTATATTCATGATATGAACTTTGTTCTTGATAGTTCTCTTTTTTAAAACTAAAAGTAGTGAAAAAAGTTTTTAGCATAATATAGGCAGATTTAATCCAATTTATAAATCTTATTATTTTATAGTAGATAGTTACAAAGAAATAGTAGGTATTTGCAGTCATCATCTTAACTGTTTGAATTATGTCTTTTATAAACTGGATGATAAATCTTATTTGCGGAATTAAAAGACCTAAACCAACTAGCATTTTTGTATCATATATTATACTTGTGCTATGCATCGTAAATAACATATAAAGACCAAAACAAGAATGCAAAAGATGAAAAAATAGAGTTTGGGCTTTTTTTGAGAAGTAAAACGGTATGTAAAATAAAATTGCTACGGATATGAAGTTTGATAAATTCATATTTGATATTTCACTTGAGAGTTGTACGAAAAATCCTATCTTTTCCATTTTTACCACTCCACATTTTCTAAATTAACATACTGCACACTATCATAACGATTAACACCGTTAATCTTATAAGGCTTCATTTTAGAAAAACCCTTGTACATCATATCTTTATAATAAGGTTTGATACTCATTTTTAGCGGATGTTTATTCGCATATACAAAGAGTGCCTCATTATCTTTCATGGTTCTAATCTCACTAACATTCATTACAGCTTCTTTGTCATAATAATCTCTGCCATCAGCTTGTCTTTTGAGAGTTTCTTTATATCCAAACATCTTTTCTAAATCAGAAGCCAAATCTAAATCAGCACCGCTGTATATAAGTTTAGAAGCAATACCACCGTCTAAGATGGTTTTAGCTTCGTTTTGAGAATATTGTTTGATGAGTTGGTTAATGTTTTGCAGTATGATAGAAATAGATACATTGTACTTTCTAATTGTTGTGATGATAGATGAAAATCTTGGTATATTCATATTACCAAACTCATCTAATAAGCAGTACAAATGCAAATCTTTTGCAGTTGGCAGCTTATCCATCATCACATTAAAAAGTTGTGAGTAAAATAGGTTTAATAAGAAGCTATATTGCTCTTGATATTGCTGTTCAATTTTTATAAAAACCACTGATTTTTCTTCTCTAAACTTTTTAAAATCTATAGAGTGGGAGTATGTCAATTTTTCTAAATTATCATTTATGCCAATAGGACTAAGTGCAACACTGGCTGTGGATATAAAACTCTGTATAGTCTTTTCATTACCGCTTATAAAACCTTTGTATTCTGAAAAAGTTTTATCATCAGCATATCTTTTTATAAACTCATCAAGTGGCTCTCCAACTTTTCCAAAGTTATTGAGCATATATCTAATATTTGCTAAGTTCATGTATCTCTTATCATTAGTCTCATTTAAAACTTTTATCAAAATTGATATAAAGTTTTTTGCTCCGTCACTCCAAATTTTATCCTCTGCTTTTGTGCCTTTTAAACCTGATGAAGCAATAAGTATTTCACTAAGCATATCAATACTCATAGAATCTTTTGCATACTCTAGTGGATTGTATCTTATAGATTCATCTAAATTCTTTGGATCTAGAACATATATTTTAAAACCTTGATTATGTAAATAAGCACTGGTTTTATCATATATTTCTCCGCTTAAATCTGTGATGACCATAGAGCATTTTTGAGAGGCTAGTTTATAGATGTTTGGTAGGACATAAGAGCTTGTTTTACCTCCACCGGTTCTACTAAAAAGTGCAAGGTGGTTAAAGCTCTCTTTTGCGGATAGTCTTTTAGACTTTCCATCAACTAAGAGTCCATCATTAAACCTTGAAAAAGTTTTAATTTCATCTTGTTTACTCATCATACCATCCCCCTTAGTGGGTGCTTGTGAGAAAAATGAAAATAACAATGAAAGAGGATTCAAAAATCCAATTCCTAATTTTCTAAATAAATTATTCATACCGATAAACATAATTATTAAAATAAAAATAAGTGCTAAAAATTCCATACTAACCTAAGTCTAAAAAAGTTTTTTATTGTATCTTAAAATCTTTTATAGCCTTGTTTATATGATTTTCATCTTTCTCTCGAATAAGCTCTATTATCTTTAACTTGTTGCCGTCTTAGTTCTCTTTCCTGTATTTTCTCTAATTTTCTAAGTAACTGCTGATACTCTTTTTCAAGCCCTAAAGTTTTAAATCTATAGTTTTTATCTTTGTAAGTAATACCTTGTGTATTTCCTCTTGTATAGATTTCATAGCCCAAAGATTTTAAGTGATTCTCTATATAAATACTTGAAGTGGCTTTGCTAAATGTATCTCTCAAATTATCTTTTAGCACTTCTTTAATACTTTTTGAACCTCTATTTTTTAGCTCTTGTTCGTTTTGTTTCTCTTTTGAGAGGTCTTTTTTATCTTGATAAAAAGAAGATTGTTTCAACTCTTGATATTTTTGATTTTTGTAGTTTTCTAGTCTTTGTTGAATTTGTGAAAATTCTTGTTTTGAGAGCCTTATTCTTTTATTTCCCTCTATCTCATTGGCACTTATCATTAAATGTAAGTGCATATTATTTTTATCTTCATGAACAACTCCAAAAGCTAAATGATTTTCGGCTCTTTGATAGAGATATTTATCTGCCATATCAAGAAGTATCTCTTTTTGCTTCTCTAAAGACAATTCATTGGCTTCAAGCGATAAGACTTCATGATACATATAAACTTTTCCTCTTGCTTCTCTTAAGTGTCTAGAATTTTCATAAAATTCATTCACAAATTTTTTTTTATCTTTAGAGTTGGCATAAGTGTTTCTTGAGAATGTAAAAGAGGATTTATCACGAGTTAGATACTCATAGAGTTGCGAAAAAGATGTACTTTTTCTGCTCATAGATTTTATTATCATGATTTAGGTTTTAGAGATAAATTTTTTAAACTCTTCTTCATATTTTCTGAGGCTATTAATGAGAATATTTATATCAATTTGCTCACTCATATTTGTTTTATGAGCGATTTGATTGATGTTATTTGCTATCCCTCTTGATATGCGAATATAGTCATTAATAAACTCTTTTTGCTCGTAAGATAAAGTTTTAGGAGTAGAATTATTTAAAAAAGCTGTGATTATGCTTTTAGCATAAGAATTCGTTTTTAAATCTAAGTACATTGCTCTTTTTCTGAGTTCATCGAAAAAAGCAACACTTAGAGGAAAAGTCACAATTTTATTTTTATCATTGTAACTTTTCTTATATTTCTCTTGGTAGTCTCTGTTTTTCATAGGTTTTTACTTTATATTATAAAGTTTGTATAGTATGAGTATAGTATTTTGCTAATTCTAACAATGGATAGGCAACATCGCCTTGACCTTGTTGGATATATCCACAACCTAAACCAGCTCGTCTTAATCTATCAAGGGTTGATACACTTAAACCAGTTTCTCGTGCCATCTCTTTTTTTGAGATGGCTATTTTTTTATGCTTTGCATATAAAGCCTCAAAAGTTATCTTTTCTTCGCTACTCATAATAGACTCCTTAATTGATATGCGGTAAGTATAAAACATTAAAACTTATAAAAATATAATAAATACTAAGTATTAATTATAAATATATAGTTAAAAATAGATTTGAGTAGATTTAACTAATTAATAGTTATTAATAAAGTATTTATACTTAGTAATATATAATTTTACATAAAGGAAAATTATGAGTATTGAAGATAGAAAAAACAGAAGTGTCGGAAGACCTCCACAAGAAGACCCATCTCAAAAAAGAGAAAAAAAAGTTATGCTCTCGCTTACAGAAAGTGAGTATGAGTATTTGCAAAAAATGCAAAAGGCATTAAACCGTCCAACTTTGACTTCGACCATTTTATATTTTATGGAACGAGGTCAAGAAGCAGTTAGGGAAGATTTTAGCAGGGAGAGATAAATTTATTTATTGTCTCTTTTTTCTAGCATTATGTCATGACTCACACATTCTCCAATATTTAGAACCGCTTTACTAAAGGGTAAAAATGTACTAGCCCAAAGAATATGAATTAATAGACTTCTTGCATAACCCATCAAGGAACAGCGAATCCTCTGTCCCAATTTATCAAAGCGCAAATTAGATTAAATCGTAAACCAAATCTTTTTCGTCTATTTCTATACTTTTGAGCAACAATTTTAAAAGCTTTAATTTTGGCATTTACATGCTCGATTGGGATTCGTTTGGACGACTTCTTTTTGTTTGCTTCTTTGTCC
>Ga0074197_1001720_pt1 | contig 17353 bp, 12 predicted proteins | sample EPASupsiteSAE305_FD_64526 | JGI IMG/M metagenome (GOLD analysis project Ga0074197, IMG submission 64526) | Bioremediated contaminated groundwater microbial communities from EPA Superfund site, New Mexico - SAE3-05 reassembly with SPADES | ecosystem: Environmental > Aquatic > Deep subsurface >...
CTTTAATGGCAAAACAACACAAAATATTTATTCTGACTTTTCAACTACAAATACATTTTATTCTGGACATTCTTCAGAAAATATGGTCGCTGGTGTTGGTACAAAGGTTGTTAATGCTGTTTTCCATAAAGCAATAATTACAATAGGTAGAAAAATATAGGAGAGAAGTTGATCTAACTAAAAAATATTTACTGCTGTCGAGGACTATTCCTCGACAGAAAAGAATTAAAAATAGGCAACTCAAATATAAATGATTTACGAAAGACAAAAATTCTATTTAACAAGAACACGGAACGACGTATTTTTCCGAGTTACGAAGTATTTATTAAACTATTTAACGAGGACTAAATGAAGTTTAGCAATTCAAAACGAGCAATTAACTATTTAGCATTACTTTTAGTGCTTTTCCTTAGCCTTAACCTCAACATTTCTTGCGATACAACTGAACAACAAAGCAAAGTAAAAATATTACTTGAGGCAGAAGATGCAAGTTGCACAGAGGCATGGTTAAATTTAAAAATAGAAAGCATTGCTTTGCCAATTGAAATAACATTATTTCAAGGTGATTCGTTATTATTTACAACTAACATAAATAGTAGTGATACAACTCTTTTTGTAGAAAACCTATTACCCAACCAAAACTACTCTTTTTATTCAACTATGAGTCCGTTTAGTCATTCTGTTTTAAAGAGCAACGTAGCTTCTGTTACCACAATGGATACCACAAGCCACAACTTTAGTTGGGAAACTTTTGAATTTGGAGAACAAAGCAATAGTCATTTTAAAGATGTAGCCATAATAAACGAAAACGACATTTGGGCAGTTGGTGAAATACACACAGCAGAAACAGACCAATTTGACAGCAATGGCGTTTGGGTAAAGCCTTATAATGCAGTGCATTGGGATGGAGTTAAGTGGGAGTTGAAGAGGATTATGTTTTATAGTGATCCAGATAAACCTGAATATGGAAAAGACTCATCACCATGTGAATCAGCATTTGTGTTTAATGAAAGTGAATTTGCTATCACAAGCAATGTTCAAACTATTATTTTTGATAAGGCAGGGAATGAGAGAATAATTAAAATGGGATTTCCGTGGAAAGATAGATTCACAATAAGTTCCATTTGGGGCACTACGAGCCAAGATTTTTATGTAGTAGGCAATGGGGGGAATATAGCCCACTACAATGGAAGCACTTGGACAAAAATAGAGAGTGGAACGGAGTTGGATTTAAAAGATATTACGAATACTGAAAAAGCAAATTATGCAAGTGGATATTCTATATTTACTGGGGAGAGCATTTTACTAAAAATAAATGGATATAGCTCAAGTTCAGTTTGGCAAGACAATAGTGAAGAAGCTATTGAACAATTTGGGGAAGAGATTCATTCTGTAGAAGGCTTCAACAAAATACTTTTTATTGGAAGTAATAAAGGGATAATAGAATGTTTTGTAGAGCAAAATATGCAGTCAAAACTTCTGTATAAAACTAGAAGTCATATTGCAAAAATATTTGGGAGTAGTGTAAACAATGTTTTTACTGCTGGTTATCAATCAAATATAAACCACTTTAATGGCAAAACAACACAAAATATTTATTCTGACTTTTCAACTACAAATACATTTTATTCTGGACATTCTTCAGAAAATATGGTCGCTGGTGTTGGTACAAAGGTTGTTAATGCTGTTTTCCATAAAGCAATAATTACAATAGGTAGAAAAATATAGGAGAGAAGTTGATCTAACTAAAAAATATTAAAAACCCCAACTTGTGATTGCGGCACAAGTTGGGATAAAATGCAAACAAACTTGTGCTTTGTTAGCCGGTCTGATCAATCGACTTAGCGCTAATTGTTTGCATTTAAAAATACTAAATAACCGCATAATCTATTCAAATTAATTAGGAAATAAGATTATGAAGAATTCATTTTTTTATATGTTTTTGTTTACGTTTTTAGTAACCATCAATGTCTTTTCTCAAGAGGAGTGTGGCACAATAATTCCAGATGGTGTTACGCTTTCACAAGCCCAGTCGGGAAATCTAACTTTATTCAAAACTACTGCTATTACAGAACCAATTCGATTAGCAATCCATATTGTTAAATATTCAGATGGAACCGAAGGGATATCTCAAACCGATTTAAATTCAAAAATTGGAGCATTGAACACTTCATTTGAACAAGTTCCGCTATCATTCCAAATATATAGCACTGATTATATAGTAGACGATCAATTTGCTGAAATTTCTAATTTAGACGATGCAAATGCACTTCGTCAAGTAAACAATATAAATGGTGCAATAGATATATACTTTGTGCCATATTTGGGTGGGTTATCTGGATTGTCAAGTTTTAGTTCCCGTGTTGACTATACACAGCAAAATGATGGAATTGTAATGTGGAATGATGCACATATAACAACTCTACCTCACGAAATGGGGCATTATTTTGATTTATTTCATCCATATGAAAGCTTCTTTAATCCTAAAGATGAAAATGGGAATATTGTTGAATGGGAAAATATTGAAAATATTGATGATTGTAGCAACTGGTCATATACTGGCGATTTGTTATTAGACACACCTTCCGACCCATCATCAAGAGTTGATTTTTCGCTTTTTACAGATCAATGTGTGTATTCTCCATATCCAGGAAAAGTTGTTCCAGTAGATAATTGTGGAAACGACAATTACGCTCCGCTTGCAGATAATTTGATGCACACAGAGGTAAAATGGTGTAGAACAAGTTTTACATCAGATCAAAAGGCGCGCATTATGGAAACTCTTATTCAATACAGACCAGAGCTACTTAGAGATAATTTGGTCTATTTGGAGAACTCTATAAATGGTAATAATGCTGGTGGAAAGTTATATGTCGATAGTGAGGAATTCAATTCTGGTGAATTTGCACCAGTTGACGATGGAACCCATATAATAAGAACCGAAAATGATAGATTCGTAAATTATTTGATAAGCGGTGATAATTATAAACATAATAATTGGAATGATGACTTATTAGACGCAAAAGTTTCAAGAAGCAAGAATGTTATTAGCGATATGAGTCAAATTGCAAATTTCTTTAAAATGAACTATAGTAAAATAGAGGTTCGTCTTGATAATGCAATTGTAGCCATAAAAGGAAATGCTCAATTTCTTGATCCTTGGTATATTCAAAGCGATGGTTCGCAAACAGGAAGTTATTGGTATAATTTATATTCTCAATACGAACCTAATGGAAAAGATGGGGCAACTGAAAAAGGTGTTTTCCTCGGACAAGCTCCAGACGCAAATAACCCAAGCAAACCATACTATTCAGTAAAAACCACCTCGCCACAAACAATAAATGTTCAAGGCAAAAATAGACAATTCTATTTTCAAAATTGGGAAACTACTGGAGCGACCCTTCAAAACAGTAATAGCCTTGAAACACCGGTAGTATTTAACCAAGCTGGAGCAACAGTAAAAGCGGTAATGAAAGGAGTTGGTTTGTCGAGTAATAATTTAGCTTTTGACCAAAACAACCAACGCAAAATAGTACGCACAGATAATGGAAATTTGCACATGGTTTATGAAAGCATGGGTAAAATATGGTACGAGCGTAGCACAGATAATGGCTCAACTTGGACAATAATGAATAATAATCAGCCTTTATCAAGTGGTAATGCAAAAATGCCAACAATTGATTTTGGCTTTGATAATGGGGTTGCAATAGCCTATCAACAAGAAAGCGATTCATATTATACCATTCAACTAAAGTTTTTTAAACTTGGCGTTTTATTAGCCTCAAAAGAAGTGATAACAGGATATTATCCATATTATTATTCATCAGATGCATATCCAGTTGTAACTTATGGTTACACACCAACAAATAAGCTGCTTGTAGTTTGGCAGATGAAAAGCTCAAATCCATCATTTGGAAGCTCTGATTTGCATTATTGGATAGGTGAATTTAATTCATCTACAAACACAATTGTTGAAAATGGAAGTGGTGCAATTGCTAATACTGACATAAACTCAACCAAACCATCGGTTGTAATAAACAGAGCAGCTGGTTATAAAGAGGATTACCACCTTGTTTGGCAACAAAATGGCACTTCTGGTTCAAGCGTTAAATACACAAAAATGGTTTGGGATTCGCAAAATGAAAATATGATTTATTCATATTATTCAGAACCGTCATATAATAGTGGATATGCATCAAACTTTAATCCCTCAATAGCAATTACGTTAAACCGCCCAAGAGTTGTTTGGTTAACTGAAAATCCATATACATATATTTTGGAAGGTAACCTAAGAACTGGAAATTTAAGCACCTGGGGTACGCTTACAAGATTTAGCTATGGAAGTGGATATAGTGTAGAATCAATAAACGTAAACGCAAGAAATGTTGATTATGGCTTTGTTGTTGGATATGCTGGTGACGGTCAAGCAGTAAGATATTATAAGCCATCAGTAAATTTAGTAGCCCAACCAACAAGATATGATAATTATGTTCAACTAAGTAATGGCGTTAATTACACAGATATGGCAATTCAGACTTTTAATACCGCATCTGCACCATATTATTTTAATTCAACAACTGTTGATGCAACATTATCAAAAACAAGTTCTGCTAATGAAGCAATAAAAGGAAGAGAAATCGTTTTTAATAACGGAAAATCAAATTTAATTTTTGAAGTAAATAATATTAAGGTTGATGAAAATGCGATTGATTTTGTAGAAATTGAGGATACTACTGTAACAAAATCAAACGAAGAAGCTATAAGTTTGTTTGAAACAGAAAGTTTCTTTTTAACAGATAAATCAAATTTCAGTTTTGACGTAAATTATACTTTGATAGATAAAGAAAATTTAGAAGAACAATTTGGTTTTGAGTATCAATTAGTTGATGCAAATACAAATTTGGCAATTGGAGTTCTTGAAAAAATAGAAACCTCAAAATTGGATTCTGAAGAAGAAAGCTCTGTTTCTTATACAATAAATACCGAAGGAATTGGGAATAAGCAAGTTAAGTTGAAATTAGTTGTAGCTAAAGACGTAGCTGATAATGTTGCTATTATCAGTACTTTTTCAACAAAAAGTGATTTAGCAAAATCAAGCAATAAAGTAATCTCGTTTGATGAAACCTTATCTATAACCGATTATGCCTTAGAGCAAAACTACCCAAATCCATTTAATCCAAGTACAATAATAAAATATCAAATACCAAATGATGGATTGGTAACAATGAAGATATATGATATAACTGGACAAGAAGTAAAAACCTTGGTAAACGAATCGCAAACAAAGGGAAGATATGAAATAAACTTTGATGCAAGCAATTTATCAACTGGCGTATATTTTTACAGATTAACAAGTGGCAGTTTCACAAAATCGATGAAAATGCTACTCATTAAATAATTAAAAATTGATAATTGATAATTGAAAATGTAGGAGCAAGAATCCAGTATCAAGAAGCAAGATTCTGGGTGCTGGATTCTGGATAAAAGCTTCAAAAAACATTAACTTCTGTAGGGGACGAATATTTTCGTCCCTATAACAGTGAAAATTGAAAATCCAGTATCAAGATTCTAGTATCAAGAAGCAAGATTCTGGAAACATTGACTTCTTTAGGGGCGAATATTTTCGTCCTCTAAAATAAAGACGAATTAGCTACAAAAATGAGGAATAGAAAATGAACTTATGCTTATGAAAGCAAATAACCTTTATTCTTCGTTTAATTCAATTTTCAGTTTATCTTCAACATAGGTTGGCATTCGCAAAAGGTGGATTGTTACACCAATTCCAACCGTTGCAAGAATTAGCCTAATAAAAAGCACATTTGTAGCCCAAATTCCAGAAATTAAAAGAACCGCCCACATTGTAGTAATTGCGGTAATTTTGGAACGACGAGTCATTCCATTTCCAGCTTGATAATTTTTAATGTACTTACCGAAAATTTTGTTATTAATTAACCACAAATGGAATTTCTTTGAGCTTTTTCCAAAAAGATAGCCAGCAAGCAAAACCAAAGGCGTTGTGGGTATTAATGGAAGAAATATTCCAAGAATTGCAATGGCGATTGAGAGAAATCCCGCAATAATTAACAGAATTTGAGCAAATCGGTTTTTAACCATTTTTTGTGTCAATAGGACATATCATTTTGTTAAGAAATATAATTGCTGTAAAAGTAAGTAAACTTGTAATAACAAACACTATTGAAAATCCTAAAGTGGCTATTAAAACACCAATAATTAATGGGAAAATAGCAATTGTAAGATTTAGCGTTCCATAAATTCCGGTATAAAGCGGTCTGTTACTTTCGTCAGAAATTTCGATAAGAATTGATTCGCTCGAAATTCGATATGCCGCAAACGAGCCACCAATTAGAAAAAAGATAATTCCAAAATAACTCATTGGAACAAACTGGACAAATAAAAGTGCCAAAATTGGAAGAGTTCCGTAAAGAATTGCTGCCATTTTGAACATTCCTTTAAAGCCTTTCAATTTTGTGTATTTAAGCCAAAGAAAGTTTGATAAAATCATTCCAATTATTTGATATAAAAGAAAATTTCCGATAACCTCTTTGCTTAAAACGGATTGCGATTTAACCAACGACATATAAAATGGAATCATTGTAAACGAAACCGAAAGTAAATTTACACTAATTATCAAATTTCTGAGATTAGAATCCGATTTAACAATAGCTGGAATTGATTTTATTGTTTCAAACAATTTTTGTGGAATTTGTGCAATTTCCGATTGTCGCTCTTTTAGGAATAAAAATCCACCAGCGCCAACAAACAGCAAAACAGACGCAGCCGAAAACATATAAATGTAATTGTTTGGGTATTCAATTTCTTTAAGAATTGCACGAACTATAAGTGCCGAAATTAAAATTCCTACACTATTTAGAAACTCTCTTACAACAAAAAAGTATTTACGAGTATTTGTAGAAATGCTTTTTCCTAAAATATCGGTATATGAAACGCCCGCAAAAGCTCCGCTTATTGAAAAAATAAACATCCAACCAAAAACGGCATAAATGATAAAACGCGGGTCGGTTGATTCAACTGAATACAAAGTGATTGCAACTCCGAAAAATGCAAAAACGCGCATGTAAATTCCCAAAAGAAGAAAGTATTTTTTCTTTGGTTTTTGAGTTAAATAACTGGCAAAAATTAGTTGGGAAACAAGAGGAATTCCAATCATAATTGAAGTAAGCAATCCCAATTCAAATTGTGAGCCACCAGAAAGGAGAATTAGTCCGGGAAGAACTGTATTTTTATCGGCAAAAGTTTGTGCCAAAGCAAGCCAAAATGCGTGCCAGCTAAAGGCAATAAAATTTCTTTTTTCGTTTTCCATATTTAGGTTTTTCTAAATTTCTTTGAATAACCGAGCAAATGAGTGACCAGGAGCTTGAACATCCAAATCTAAAAAATAACCAAATGGTGTTTGCGAAACTTTGTAGTTTGCTGATTTAAGTCGCTCTTCGGCACTGTTAAAAAGTTGTTTTGTTAATTCTGGCGAGCCTTTACTTTCTGAAAGGTGAGCAAAAGAATGTAAAACTATACTTTCTGTTTCGTTTTTTCTTGCTGCCCATTTTAGTTGCTTAATCATTTTTGTTTCAACTGCTGCAATGTTTTCTTCGTCTTTTTCTTCAAAATGGATAAACCCGACAAGAGTTTTTTCGTAAACTGATTCTTCTTCAACTGTTTCGGCGTTTTCTAAACCTTTATTTGTGGTTTTAAATCCAAATTTATCGGCGTATATTATTAGTAATTTCATATTAGCTTGAATAATGATTTTGGGGCATGAGATTTAAGATTAAAACGATGAAATTCAAAAACACATCAAAATAATCTTAATCTTACTCCTAATTTTACTCTTTCTCTCCTTTGTTCAAAAATGTATTTAAAGCCTCACTTGGGTCGTCGCTTTTCACTAAAACTGTTTCAATTCCAAGTTTTTGGGCTAATTTAAGTTTGCTTTCTTCGCCCATTCTTTTTCCAATAAATGTGGAGCAATCGTTAAGCAATTGTTTTATTACAATTGGTTGATCGTCATCGTGATTATGACCGTGTTTGTCGTCATTTCCAACACCGTGAGGATTTACTCTCTTTTCAACAAAAATTCCCTCACGGTTAAATATTTGATAAACTGGTGAAATTCCAAAATGCCCTTTCCACATTTTGTCCAATTTGTCAACTGCAACAGCTATATTTTTATTCATTTTAATCTACTTTTAATTTTGAAATAAGTTTTTGTTAGATGTGCTTAACAAATTTTAGGTTCTTATTTTTAGTTAATTTCAATTTCAAAAGGCAAACGTGCTTGAATTTCTTTAGTTTTAACCATTTTTAAGGCAGTTGAGTAATGGTTAAATAAATCATCAAATTCATCCGAAAATATTTTAACTGTCATATCTTCTTGCAAAGTTTCCATCAATTCTGCAAAAGGCTCTTTAATTGCTGGATATTCAACTATTTTGAAATCATCAATTTTGGCTAAATTTTTTGCTTGTTCAATTGCGTAATTAAGTCCACCAATTTCATCAACCAAACCAATTTCCAAAGCTTGCAAACCCGACCAAATGTGACCTTGTCCAATTTCATTTACTTCTTCAAAAGTCATTTTTCTACCAGCAGCAACATTATTTACAAATGTGCTATAAACAAAGTTGACTTGGTTTTGGAGAATGTTTTTTTCGTCCATTCTTAAAGGACGCAATCCGCTTGCAAAATCGGAGAATTTTCCGCTATTAACTCCATCAAAAGTAACGCCTAATTTGTTGTTGAAAAACTTTTGCATATTTGGAATAATTGAAAAAACACCAATTGAGCCAGTTAAAGTTGTTGGTTCGGCAATAATTTTATCAGCTCCGCACGAAATATAATATCCACCAGAAGCTGCATATCTTCCATAAGAAACCACAAATGGCTTTTCGGTTTTAGCAAGTTCAACTTCTTTCCAAATTAAATCGGAAATTAACGCACTTCCACCAGGCGAATCAACTCGCATAACAATTGCTTTTACGTTTTCCTGCTTGCGAGCTTTTCTTATTGCATCAACTATGTTGTCTTTTCCAATTTCAGATTCGCTACCTTCACCGCCATTTATTTCGCCAATTGCATAAATAACGGCAATTCGGTTATCTGAATTATTTAACTCAAATTGATTTTCCGTTTTGCTGAATTTTTTAAGCGAAACAAATTTTGGATTATTTCTGTGCGAAATGCTTTTTAAAACACCCAAAACGTCAACTTCGTAGCCAAGTTTATCAACCAATTTGTAATCAACGGCATCTTTTGGCGATTGAACAAGCATATTGTTGGAAATATTATGAATTTCTTTTTCATCTATTTTTCGAGCAACTGAAATTTTATTTAGCAAATAATTGTTAATTGAGCCAACAAAAGCTGATAATTGTTCTCTATTTGCTTCGCTCATTTCTTCTGCAATAAATGGTTCAACAGCACTTTTGAACTTTCCAACTTTAATAATTTGAGCTTCTATTTCCAATTTATCAAGTGTTTTTTTGAAAAATGCTAATTGTGTGTTAATTCCTTTAAAATCTAAATCGCCAGTTGGAGTTAAATAAATTGTATCCGCAACCGATGCTAAATAATATGCAGCTTGCGAAAAATAGTTTCCGTGTGCAATTATCGGTTTTTTGGAGTTTTTAAAATCAATTAATGCGTTTCTTATTTGGTCAATTGTTGCATAGCCGCCAGCGTTAAAATTATCCATTTTCATATAAATTGCAACAATATTTCTGTCATTTTTAGCTCGTTCAATGTTTGAAATAACATCATTTAAGCCAAGATTTTTTCCAATTTTAACAGCCAAAAAACTTGAAAAATTAATGTCATCAAACTGAGTACGTTCTGGAACTGGTTTATCAAATTCCAATTCCAAAACTGTATTTGGTGAAATGGAAACTGTCTCGTCTGTGCTTATCATCGAAACAAATCCAAGCATAATGATAAAGAACAAAAAGAAGAGTGAAATAAGCGATGCAATTGTGCCTAAAAATGAGGCAAAGAAAAATTTCAAAAACTGTTTCATGATTTTTCCTTAAAGATTTTGATTGAATTTATAGTTTAAAGATAGGAAATGATTTGCACTATTTTTTATCTTAGTAACCAAATTATTAAACAAAATGAAGATATTATGAAAAATTATTACAAATTAGTTTTACTTTTCCTTTTTGGTGCATCTACAATTTTTTCGCAAGATAGCTTGCTTACTTTGGAACAAGCGTTTCTTTTTGCTCAGCCACGTTTGCAAAAGGCACTTCCAACAATTGCAAGTTGGGTTGAGGACGAAAATTCTTATTTAATTACAAAAGGAAATAAAATTTTTATAGTAAATCTTGTTACAAACACCGAAACAATTTTGCTCGACTTTGCCGAATTGAACAAAAACATTCCAGCGGAATTTGATTTGGCAAATTATGAAGCAAATACTGAAAATTATTCCAAATTTATTGTTAAAAACGAAAAGGATATTTTTCTTTTTGATAGAAGTTCTAATAAATTTGCACAATTAACAAATGATAACGGAGAAGAGAAAAATCCGACTTTTTCACCAAATGGCAATTTAATTGCATACACAAAAAACAACAATCTTTTTGTTTATGATTTAAAAAACAACATCGAAAATCAATTAACAAATTCTGGTTCGGATGTTATTTATAACGGTTTTGCTTCGTGGATTTATTACGAAGAAATTTTAGGACGCGGTTCAAATTACAGAGCGTTTTATTGGTCGCCAGATAGCAAAAAAATTGCTTTTATGCAGTTTGATGATTCCAAAGTTCCAACATTTACACTTTTTAACGCCGAAGGAGTTCACGGCGAATTGGAAGTTTCACATTATCCCAAACCTGGTGATGAAATTCCAACAGTAAAACTTGGCGTTGTAAATCTTGAAACATCAAAAACCGTTTGGATTGACAGTACAACAATTAAAAAAAATTACCTTTCATTTCCCTATTTTACAACCGATTGCAGCAAATTGATATTCCAGAAAATGAATCGCGGACAGGATTCTTTGCAAATTATGCTTTCGAAAATTGATAATCCAAATCCACAAGAAATTTACAAAGAAACTCAAAAAACTTGGGTGGAATTTATCGAGGACATTCACTTGCTTCAGGATGGAAAAGGATTTTTATTCCGCTCAGAAGTTAATGGTTGGCAACATATTTATCATTTTAATTTTGAAGACAATTTGGTTACGCAAATTACTAATGGAAACTGGAATGTTAGCGATTTTTCGCATATTAATGAAAATGCAAAAACTATTTATTTTCACGCAAGTATTGATAAATCAACCGAAACGCAGCTTTACAAAGTAAATTTTGATGGCTCTAATTTGGAAAAACTCACAAATGAAGCGGGAACGCATATTTGTACGGTAGTTCCAAGTGGAAAATTTTTTATTGATAAGTTTAGTTCAATAAATAAACCATCTGAGCTAATTTTGAATAACATTTTAGCAAAAACTAAAACGCAAATTGCTACTTCAAAATTGCCCGAAATGGATAATTATAACTTTGGCAAAGTTGAGCTTTTTACTATTCCAACAGAAGATGGTTATAATTTGCCTGCAAAATGGTTTCTTCCTCCAAATTTTGATGAAAGCAAAAAATATCCAATAATTTTTTCAATATATGGCGGACCGGGTAATGCAACTGTTTTTAACTCATTTCCAGCACGTGGATTAGGAAATTATTTTTTAGCACAAAGTGGAATTATTGTAATTGAAATTGATAATCGCGGCTCTGGTCATTTTGGGAAAAAAGGCAAGGATGAAATGCACCGAAAACTAGGAACTTGGGAAATTGATGATTTAGTTACGGCGGTAAAATGGTTACGAAAAAAACCTTTTATAAATTCTGAAAAAATTGCAATAACTGGAGGAAGTTATGGCGGATATACGGCAAGTTTGGCGTTAGCTCGTGCTGGCGAGTTTTTTAAGTTTGGAATTGCAAAATATGCCGTAACTGATTGGAAATTGTACGACAACGTTTATACCGAGCGATTTATGGATACTCCTGCAGAAAATCCAGAGGGTTACAAATACGCATCAGTAATGGAACATGCCGAAAATTACAATGGCGGAATGCTAATTACTCACGGCTCAATGGATGATAATGTTCACATGCAAAACACCACTCAATTAATTGATAAATTACAAAATTTGGATAAGCCATTTGAACTTATGATTTATCCAAATGAGCGACATGGAATTCGTTTTCCTAAATATGCTCACTCGGTTAAGTTAGACATCAATTTTTGGTTCAAAAATTTGTTGGATAAATAGTAAAATTTAGAGTAGTTGAATTATAAAAATTCAACTACTTAATTTTTTCGGGTTTACAAAGGTATATTTCATCATTTGAAATACGAGCACATTTTTTACAATATAAGTTTGGAGTTTTTGCTAACGCAATTATAATATCTTTGTTCTCTTTTATTTCGGATTTATTCCATTCGCATAGTGTTTTGGGTTTCATTTATTCACGCAATATCTTTTTAATTCTTAATAGATTATTTCTATTTGCCATTCCAAAATTAGTTAATTTCATAAATTGGAAAACAAATATAGATATTTATCCGATAAAAAGACGTGATGTGTTAATTAAACCTTTCAAAATAATAGCTGAAATTACTATTGAATTTCAGCTATTTATAGTAATTTGATAGAAAATCCCATTTACTTGAGCAAAGTCATTTTTTTCACTTCGGTAAAATTTTCCGCTGATATTTGATAAAAATAGATCCCACTTGGCAAGTTAGAAGCATTAAAATTTACTTCATAATTACCCGCTTTTTGTTGATTATTGACAAGCGTTGCAACTTCTTTTCCTAGAATATCATACACAATTAGTTTCACGTTTGATGTTTCACGTTTTTCGTCATTTGGAATTGAATACTTAATTGTTGTACTTGGATTAAAAGGATTTGGATAATTTTGAGAAAGTTCGAATGAGTTTGGAACTTCTTCTTCAGTTTCTTCAGCTGATGTAATTCCAAAATCTGAAAATGCTCTTTTCCAAACTGCACCACCCTGAATGACAAATAAATTTGATTTACCTATTGTTAAATATTTACAAGGAGATCCACCCTGATTCAAACCAGTTTTTATGTCTTCCCAATTTGCACCAAAATCAGTTGAACGATGAACTCCATAATAATTTCCAAGAAAAACATTTGAGCCAACAACAGCAAATGTATAAACTGGCACATTTGGCAAACCTGCATCAGATGCCGCCCAATTTATTCCATTGTCGGTTGAAACCGCAACTTCAGTTCCATATTCGTCCAATCCAGCAAACAAATATTTATTTCCATTTTCATCAATTGCTTCTGTAAATGCATTTATCGAATTGTTTGGCATTCCATTGCCTGACCCTGCCCAGCTTAAATTAATTGAATCATAACGATATGCATACTTACTATTTACTCCAGCAAATAAATCGGTTGAACTTGCGTAAAGAGAACGAGTAGCTAAACCCACAATTCCTGAATTATGTTGTTGCCAGCTTTCACCATTATCTGTTGAGGTGTAAATTCCTTTATTGGTTGTTCCCGCAAAAATATTGTTTTCAAAACTCTCTAAGTGCCACACATAAGTCGTAAGCGTATCCATTCCTGTATTAAGCTTCTGCCATGAAGCGCCATGATCTGTTGATTTATAAATACTCCCTTTTGAATTGCCAACGTAAATGTTATTGTTAAATACTTTAATAACATTGAAGTATAATTGTGGAAAGCCATTGCTAATATCGCTCCAAGTATTTCCGTCGTCTTCCGAATAATAAACACCTGGCATATTTAATGACCCTGCATATAAATTTCCATCTTCATCTGATGTAAGGCTAAATGCAAGTCCAGCAGAGAAAGTAGTTTTCGTCCATTGTGCATTTGTGTTTTGTAAAATAAGTAATGCAAAAACTATAAATAGTGTTTTTTTCAATTTTGCTCCTTTATTTAATTAGATTAAGTTTCATTGTTTTAGTAAAATTTTCCGCTGATATTTGATAAAAATAGATTCCACTTGGCAAGTTAGAAGCATTAAATTTCACTTCATAATTACCAGCTTTTTGTTGATTATTTACAAGCGTTGCAACTTCTTTTCCTAGAATATCATACACAATTAGTTTCACGTTTGATGTTTCACGTTTTTCGTCATTTGGAATTGAATACTTAATTGTTGTACTTGGATTAAAAGGATTTGGATAATTTTGAGAAAGCGAAAAACCATTTGGCAAATTATTATCTGATTCAACAGATGTTAACAAATTATCTGTTCTATACAAATATGCAACATCCCCAGTAGTTTCAAGTTGATAATCGTAGAAGTACAAATACTTACTGCTTACTGCAAGCGCTGCCTTTGAAATTGCTCCGTTTGCTTTTGTAATGCCATCGGAAGTGAATGAAGTCCAATTCAATCCGTTATCATTTGATGAGAAGAAGTGAATTTTTCCGTCCAAAAATCCAATTCCAGCATAAAATAATGTGCCATTAAATTCCAATAAAGTTTTTGCAATTATAAATGAAAATTGCTCAGGAAGTCCTTGACTTAAGTTTTCCCACGATTTTGATGCTGAATTGAATTTAAAAACTCCACTTCCTGAAGAAATTCCATAAATAGAATTATTAAAATTTATTACATGGGTTATAAAAACAGCAGGCGAAGTTGGATTTATAATTTCCCAATTTGCACCATTATCAACTGAAACAACGGCTCCAGAACCTAATATTGCAGAAACTAACGTGCTTCCAGAAGTTGCAAAACTTACAATATTTCCACCAGCGGTTGTAGTGATTACTTTTTCTTCCCAGTTTAACCCATTATCCGTTGATAGGTAAAACGATTTTCTGTTTGAAATGGCATAAAGGTTATCACCATCCGCTGTTAGAGAAAGAATTGCTCCATTATCGGTTACGCTGCTAATTCTCGATTTTTCAGTAAAATTCATTCCTCCATCATTGGAAGTATAAAATAAATAGGCATCATCTCCAAGATTTGTAGTTATTGCAAATATTTCGTTTTTATGATTAAACATGTTGTAAACATCATAAGGAAACTGAGCTGCAATTTCATCCCAAGTTTCGCCATTATCTAACGAACGGAAAAAGTTAAATTTTCCATAAACACCATAATTGAACAGAACGTCTTCATAAATGTGAAGTCTTCCGCTAAGTCCGGTATTTTGTGAACTAACAAGCGACCATTGAGCTTGAAGAGAAATCAAACTTATTAACAAAAAAAGTAAGGTGATTTTTATTTTCATGTTTTACTCCTAATTATTTAAAAATTTATAATTGTGTGTAAAAAATATTAAATAGGAGTTGATGTCTCAATACGACAAATGACGTATATAAGTTTGGATTATATAGTGTCCTATTTCCCTTTTTAACGGCTATAATTTTATCATTTTTTTGTCTTTGTTTTGAATAGCTGTGTGCAAAAAGATTTATTTTCCAAGATTTCATTTAAATCGAGTGGTTTTGAAACTTGAACTTTACGTTCGGACAATTAGAAATTCTTGTATTTCTACTGGAATAACAATATTTGGCTTTTTACTGTTTACTAAAATAGGTCAAATGCCTTATTTTCAAAATCTACTGTTCTCATTAGTTTAACCTACACGTTTTCAAAATTAAACAGGAGTTAAAATGAGAGTCAAATTTGTACTTTTTTTAATGCTTCTATTTTTTTGCTCGCTTATGGGTGAAAATAGACATGTGATTAAAAACATCGAAAAACTTATTAAAAAGAATTTTAATGTTTTGCAAAATGGGAATTTATCTGTTCAAGGTTCAATACTAAATCCTTATGAGGAGCAACTTGTACAACAATGGATAAGTGATGATTGGATGTCAACACAAAGAAATACTACAACTATTGATACAACCAAATGGTTTATGTCTGTTATAACAGAGCTAAATATTGCACCTGCTGGTTGGATGATTTTATCAAAAACTGAATACCAATTTAAAAGGATTGAAGAAACATTAGGATTCGTTCAGATGAAATCTTACAGCTTTTCTGAATCTGAGTGGGTACTAGTGCAACAGATTGATTTTACTTATGATTCAAATGATTTTGTAACTCAAATTGATGTGCAAATCGATTTTGGTATGGGTTTAATGACTTATTCAAAAAATACTTTTACAAACAATTCTGCAGGATTGCCATTAACAGAAACTATTGAAAATTTTAACTTTGCAACCTCAACTCTTGAAAAAACGACTCAATTTACTTACACTCACAATGGTAGTAATCCAAAAGATTTAGTGTCTGAAAAAGAATCATATTGGAATTCAACTCAATGGGTAGATACGTTGCAAACGGTTTATACACGAAATTCTGAACTAATGCCACTTACCGAAACGGAACAATTATTTGCTAATCCTACCACAATAGAAAATTTATATCGTTATGAGTACACCTACGATGGTTCAAACCTTAATGTAACAGAAGAAAATTCGAAATATTGGGATGTTAATTCAAATAGTTGGAAAGAAAGCACAAAAACAATTTATACTTATACTTCAACTGAAGAGGTAAATACAGTTCATTATCAACAGTATTATAATAGTAGTTGGATGGATATTTCACGAACGACAAATTATTATGATGCACTTGATAATATTACAAGAGAATTTACAGAGTCTTATTTTGGCACATCTTGGACTAATCAATTACAAGTTCTGTACTCTTATACTCCAACAGATGTTGAAGACAAAGAAATAAATGTTAATAATTTTACTCTTTTTAACAATTACCCAAATCCGTTTAATCCTTCAACAACAATTTCGTACGAGTTAGCCACAGGCAGTTTTGTAACCTTAAAAGTATATGATATTCTTGGTAATGAAATTGCAACACTTGTTAATGAATTTAAACCTGCTGGAAATTATAAAGCATGGTTTGAAGGTAAAAATAGTTCAAACAACCAACTTGCAAGTGGAACATATTTTTATCGGTTGCAATCTAACGGAAATGCTATAACAAAGAAGATGATTCTTCTTAAATAAAATTTTAATTGGAAAAATAATGAAGCATAGCTTCTCACAAATAATATAATAACAATCTATGGAGTTAAACATGAAAAAAATCTATTCAATTTTGTTAATTAGTCTTTTAATGGCTAGTTTCAGTTTTGGACAAAGTGGTATTAAAGTTGGCGTTGGTGGCGTTGTTGGTTTACCAATGGGAACTTTTGGTGATGTAGTAGGAATGGGTTTTGGTGCTGCAGTTGTTGGCGAATACAAAGTTGCTGACAATATTATTGGTACTTTTACTACAGGTTATTTAATGTTCTCTGGAAAAGAAGACATTTATCCTGATTAT
>Ga0074197_1001721_pt1 | contig 17346 bp, 19 predicted proteins | sample EPASupsiteSAE305_FD_64526 | JGI IMG/M metagenome (GOLD analysis project Ga0074197, IMG submission 64526) | Bioremediated contaminated groundwater microbial communities from EPA Superfund site, New Mexico - SAE3-05 reassembly with SPADES | ecosystem: Environmental > Aquatic > Deep subsurface >...
CCATTCGCGCATCGTCTCATTGACCGCGTCTTTGAGCGTTTTCGTACCGCTCTTTACTGCATGCACCTTGGCTCCCAGCAGCTCCATACGAAAGACGTTGAGCGATTGCCTTTTAGTATCTTCCTCGCCCATGAAGATCTCGCATTCCATACCCATCAAAGCGGCGGCTGTAGCAGTGGCCACGCCATGTTGCCCCGCGCCCGTCTCCGCGATTACCCGTTTCTTGCCCATCCTTTTGGCCAGGAGTACCTGCCCCAAAACATTGTTGATCTTATGCGAACCGGTATGATTCAAGTCTTCGCGCTTGAGATAGATCTTAGCCCCGCCCAGGTCGGCGGTCATCTTCGCCGCATAATAAAGCAGCGACGGCCTGCCCGCGTAATTTTTCAATAGCTCATCCAGCTCTTTGATAAAGCCTTCATCCTTGCCGTAAAAATCATAGGCTTCCTCCAACTCAATGATAGCGTTCATCAAAATCTCGGGCACATATTGTCCCCCATGTAAACCAAAACGTCCTTTAGCCATCAGCTTTCCCCCCTTACGATGCTTACTATTGCTGCTATCTTATCTTTATCTTTAAATCCGCCCGTTTCCACACCGCTGCTGATATCCAAACAATAGGGCCGCGCCTCGGCGGCAGCAGCGATATTACTTGTATTTAAGCCACCTGCCAGAAAAAATGGCTTGGTCAATTTGGGAATCAGCGAATGGTCGAAGCTCTGACCGCTGCCACCATAGACTCCCTTGTCAAAGTTATCCAAAAGCAGATAATCGCAAGGCATCTTCTGTACCTCTAAAATCTGTTTCGTGCTTTGCACCCGAACCGCTTTGATGATGGGATTAGCAACTTTCTGCCGCAGAGCTGTCATGTACAAAGCATCCTCTTCGCCGTGCAATTGGATAAGATCAATGATCTCTTCTTGGCAAAGTCTGGCTACCTCATGGAGGTCGGCGTTGACAAAGACACCGACTGATAATATCCTTTCATCCAGCAAGCTTCGCAGAAGCTTAGCCTGCTCGCGGCTTACCTGGCGCTTGCTTTCCGCAAATACTAATCCAGCATAATCAGGTAGCGCCATATTTACGGCCTCGATATCTTGCTCTCTGCTCAAGCCGCATATCTTTATCCTGCACATCAAGCTCCGCCCCCCTTCAGCTGACGCAAAGCCGCTTGTCTGTCGCCGCTCTTCATCAATGCCTCACCGATCAGCACTGCGTCAACTCCCACCCGACGGAGGATGTCGATATCTTCCGGGGTCCTAATGCCGCTTTCGGCAATAAAGATAATATCCGGAGGCACTAAAAGGCGTAAATTGACACAGGTATGAATATCGACATTAAAGGTCCTGAGATCACGGTTATTGACGCCGATGATTCTGGCTCCGGAGGCCAGAGCCCCTTCCACTTCCCGCACATTATGCGCCTCGACAAGCGCGCAAAGCCCCAGGCAATCACAAATTTCTCTATACCGCCCTATCGTGTCTGTATCCAGGATAGCGCAGATCAAAAGTACCGCGTCGGCCCCGATGACCTTGGCCTCATAGATCTGGTATTCGTCGATGATGAAATCCTTACGCAGGAGCGGTATATCCACCGCTTCTTTTATCTCGCTTAAATATTGGTTGCTCCCCTGAAAAAAATCCGGCTCCGTCAAAACGGATATCGCCGCCGCGCCGCCCGCCGCGTAGTCGCGGGCTATATCCAGATAAGGGAAATCGGCAGAGATCAAGCCTTTGGAAGGAGAGGCCTTCTTGACTTCGCAGATGAAAGAGAGATCTTCCCCGCGCAAGGCCCTGGCAAAGCGGAAATCGCACTTCGGCATAGCCTCCGCCTTCTGTTTCATCGCGGCCAAGGGATTTGAACCTTTAGCTTCCTCCACCCTCTTTTTAGTAGCCGTCACGATTGTATCGAGTATCATAAAACCACCTCATTTGTCGCTCGCACGAAGGATTGCATCTTTTCCTCGGCCTTGCCACTGTCGATATGCTGCGCCGCTAATGCTATGCCGTCAGCAATACTTTCAGCTTTGTCTGCCAGATAGAGGCAGGCCGCGGCGTTGAGCAAAATAATATCCCTCTTAGGCCCTTTGCTTCCTTGCAATATCTGCCGACCAATTTCGGCATTCTTGGCTGCATCCCCGCCCACCAAGTCACATGAATCACAGAACTTAAAGCCAAGCTCCCGCGGGTCAATAGTGTAATCGCTGAGCTTACCGTTATTGACTTCACAGACCGTAGTTGTCGTGGTCAGGGTTATCTCATCAAGTCCGTCGTCACCGCAGACCACCATGGCACGCTTAACGCCCAAGTTAGCCAAAACTTGCGCCAGAGGCCGGACTAGTTTTTTATCATATACGCCCAAAAGTTGCAAAGACGCTCCAGCCGGATTAGCCAGCGGCCCCAAGATATTGAAGATGGTGCGCGCTCCCACTTCCTTGCGCACGGCGGCCACATATTTCATCGAGGCGTGATACTTGGGAGCAAACATAAAACACATCCCCGTTTGTTTCAGCACTCCCAGGCTTTGTTCAGGCGTCAAGTCAATCCTCACGCCCAAAGCTTCAAAAAAATCCGCCGCACCGCAGCGGCTGGAAACGCTGCGGTTGCCATGCTTAGCAACAGGCACGCCAGAGGCCGCGATTACGAAGACGGCAACACTGGAAATATTGAAGGTAAAAGCTTCGTCCCCACCCGTTCCGACGATCTCCATTACTTCCTGGTCATGGTGAAAAGGCGTACAATGCTCACGCATCACGGTAGCGCAGGCAGTTATTTCGCCAATGGTTTCTCCCTTAATACGCAGGGCGGTCAAAAAGGCCGCAATCTGGGCATCGGTGGCCTCTCCCCGCATAATCTCATACATTACAGCTTTGGTCGTCTCAAAAGGCAGCTCTTGTTGATCGATGGCTTGATGTATAGCTTCTTTAATCACCTGCACCACCTCCCAGACGCAAAAAGTTACGCATAATGATCTCTCCGTCAGGCGTCAAAATAGATTCGGGATGGAATTGCAGCCCGTAAAGGTCATGCTCTCTATGTTTCACTGCCATCACTTCGCCCAGCTCATCGGCGGCGATTATGGCCAGCTCGGCGGGGATAGAGTTCCTTTTGGCGATCAGAGAATGATACCGCGCCGCCTCGATCTTTTCCGGAAAGCCACAAAATATAGGGTTGCTGTTATCGATAAAGATATCGCTTTTTTTGCCATGCATCAGCTGCACGGCATGGGTTACATGTGCCCCGAAGACTTCGCAGATGGCCTGATGTCCCAGGCAGACGCCCATGATAGGGACCTCTCCCGTTAATTTAGCAATCACTTCTTCGCAAATCCCCGCGTCTTTGGGATAACCAGGCCCCGGCGATAAGATGATGTGCGAAGGATGCAGCGCGCTGATCTCTTCTACCGTCATCGCATCGTTGCGGATAACGCGGATATCGGGATCAATGCCCCCCGCCAGCTGCACTAGATTGTATGAAAAACTGTCATAGTTATCGATCAGTAAGATCATCCCTCATTCACCTCGCTTGCTTTGAGGATGGCGTTAATAAGAGCCTTGGCCTTGTTCCCTGATTCCTCATATTCCAGCTCCGGCACACTGTCAGCCACAATGCCGCCTCCTGCCTGCACGAGAACATAGCCATTTTCTTTGATACCCATGCGAATAGCCACACAGGTATCAAGATTACCGGCAAAATCCACATAGCCTATAGCTCCACCATAAGGTCCCCGCGGCTCGCTCTCCAGCTCCTCAATGATCTCGCAGGCCCGTATCTTGGGCGCGCCGGAAAGAGTGCCAGCGGGCAAGATTGCTTCAACTGCTGAAAAAGCATCGCAATCCTCCCTGATATTGCTTTCAACACATGAAACAATATGCATGACCTTGGAATAACGGTGGATCATACGGTAGTCTACGACTTCCACAGAGGTGAATTCTGAAATCTTCCCAAGGTCATTCCTGCCAAGATCGACCAGCATATCATGTTCCGCAAGCTCTTTGGCATCACTCAAGAGATTCTTCTCCAAAGCGATATCCTCCTGATGAGTATTTCCTCTAGGCCTTGAACCAGCCACAGGATAGGTGGAGAGTCTGCCATCTTTCAACCTCACCAGAGTCTCGGGCGAAGAACAGATGATCTCCATCTCCTCGTTGATATGCATAAAGACCATATAGGGCGAGGGGTTGGTGGTGCGCAGCAAGCGGTAAGCATTAAGGAGGCTGCTTTGATACTCGCTTGCGAAGCGGCGCGAGATCACCACCTGAAAAATATCTCCGTCCTTGATATATTCTTTGCCCCTCTCCACCATCGCACAATATTCTTTCTTAGAGACATTGCAGCTAAAGGAGGGTTTTTTGTCCGCATGCAGCTTCGGCAACGGCTGCTGATCGGTTATGATACGGATGATAGATTCGATATCCGATACTGCCCGCCCATAGTTTTCCATGACATGAGTGGTATCCATATTGACTATCACATATATCTTTTGCTTGACATGGTCATAGGCAATAACTTTATCAAAAAGCATCAGGTCAAAATCTTTTGTATCGCCTCTTTTGATGTGTAATACCGGCTCGGCATAGCCAATCATAGAGTAGGAAAAGTAGCCTACGAAACCCCCGGTAAAAGGCGGCAGGTCTGCTAACCGCGGCGAATTATATCTGGCCAAAAGCGCTCTCAACACGTCATAAGGCTTATCCGTTTGGATAGTTCGCGCTTCTCCGTCTTCTTCAATAGTTACAATATTATCCTTACAGCTCACTCGCATAATGGGGTCAAACCCCAAAAAAGAATATCTCGCCCAATTTTCCCCACCTGCCAAACTCTCCAAAAGGTAATACCTCTGGCTGATCTGCGCCAGCCTCCGCAGCAGATTAATCGTAGTTATCATATCCGCGTAGAGCTCCTTGTAGATAGGAATGGTATTATAGGTCTTAGCCAATTCTTCGATCTTATCACAACTTGGTAAAATCATTTTCTTTCACTTCTTTTCATCAGGCGATGGGATGAAAACTCCTTTCTTATTTTTACGAGTGTTTGGGGAATAAAAAAAAGCCTTTGTCTCCGTCAGGGACAAAAGCTTACACTTCTGCGGTACCACCCAATTTGATGACCAAAGTCACCCACTCTTTTTGCATACCATCATATGCACCTCACTGATAACGGACGAGGTTCCCGTCGACGTCTACTCCCCAAAAGGTTTCAAGTCGCCCTCACAAGTCCATTCGGAAAGGTCTGTACTGCCGCACTCACACCAACGGCGGCTCTCTGGATATACCCGACTTTTCGTACTCGTCTTGCTCAACGGTTTTTTATTAACTTATTAGGTATTATATTAACTTGTTATAAATATGTCAACACTTTTAATTTAAAAATTTTTATTTTTTAGGCCTTATATTAAATTGACAATAGCAATCTCCATTGCCGATCGAGGAAGTGATTTCCAGCTCAAGCGGCGTATCATCAAAACGTCCCTGATCGTTATACTGCGTCAGGTAGCATAATTTTTCAATGCGTTCAGGAGATAAACCGTAATCTTTCCAGGCCTCGACGAAAGGGCAATAGTTGATGCGTAAAATAGCCAGGTCATCGTCCGCCTGTATCGCTTCGGTGGCAAAAATCTCCTTACCAACGCCCTCTTCCATAAAACGTACAAAATCGGCGGGCTTTTGCATTCCGCCCTGCGCTGTCGTCATATACCTGCCAAAGGCCGTCAGCGCTTCCTGGGAAATCTTTTCTATATCAGCCCCTTGCTTTTCGGCAGCTTCCAGCAATAAATGAAACCAAATAGACCTGGTGGCAATCCCATTCTGCATACCTTTGGCTTCATCAGAAATATCTCTATTTTTCATATCTTTAATCCTCCTAAATTAACTATAAAACAATATTTAAGAAAATCAAGAGGCAAAATAATACGATAAAGATTACTATAGCGGCGAAATCTTTATTTTCCAGACGCAGCTGATGCAGCTTCGACCTGGCCTTTCCCACCGCATAGCAGCGGCATTCGATAGCATTGGAGAGTTCGTCCGCCCGGCGGAAAGAAGAAATGAAAAGAGGAATGATGATCGGCATATGCGCCCGCACCCGCTGGAAAAAGCCGCCGCTTTCCAGGTCTGCGCCTCTGGCCTTTTGGGCATTGGTGATCTTTTCGATCTCCTCGATCAATGTAGGAATGAAGCGCAAAGTGATCGTGATAATCATTGCGATCACATCGCCCTGCACATTAAAGCGTTTCAGCGGCATCAGCAATTTTTCCAGCCCGTCGGAAAGAGAGCTCATGGAGGTGGTATAAGTCAAAAGCGATGCTCCGGCGATAAAGCAGCAAAAGCGCACCGCAAAAGAGGCTGCCGTCTGTATCCCCTGCACCGAAATATGCAGAAAATGATAAACGAAAAGATAATCGCCCTCTACTATGAAAAGATTGAGCACCGTGGTAAAGATGATCACCAGGAGCATGGGCTTCAGCGATAAAGCGATCTGCTTAAAGGAAATGGAAGACAAAACCGTCATCAAAACCAGGAGCGCAGACACCAAGATGATGCTATAGACATTTTGCGCCATAAAGACCATGATTACATAAACAAAGGTCAGCACGATCTTGACGCGAGGGTCCATACGGTGTAGCAAGGATCCCGCCGGAAAGTATTGCCCTATAGTGATATCGGAAATCATTACCTCACCTCCTCCTGGTTTTTGCAGGCCTTAAGACTTCTTAGCTAATAAACGCAGCACCTCGCGCTCGGCCTGCTCGACGGTAAAAACATTGGCCGGGACATCCAGCCCCTGTGCGCGTAGCTGCATAAAGACTTTACTTATTTGCGGTATAGTTAATCCGATTTCTTCCAGCTTGGCGGCCTGGGAAAATATCTCCTCAGTCGGCCCCGCCATCAGCACTCTTCCCTTGTCCAGGACCAGCACACTGTTGGTCCAGCGGGTTATCTCCTCCATACTATGAGAAACGATGACCACCGTAGTATGGGTCTCTTTGCCATAGTCCCTGATCTGCCCCATGATCGCTTCCCGCCCATAGGGGTCGAGGCCCGCCGCCGGCTCGTCTAAGACGATGACTTTCGGACGCATAGCCATGATGCCCGCAATAGCCGCGCGGCGCATCTCACCGCCGGAAAGATGATAAGGCGACTTTTCCAGGCATGCCTGTGGCAGGTCCACGAAACTTGCTGCCTCGCGCACCCTTTTATCGATCTCATCCTCATCAAGTCCCATATTCTTCGGCCCAAAGGCGATATCCTTATAGATCGTCTCCTCGAAGAGCTGGTATTCGGGATATTGGAACATCATCCCCACCTTAAAGCGCACCTGGCGGATCTTCGCGGGCTCGGCCCAGATATCTTTCCCTTCCAGGAGCACCTGCCCGGATACCGGGCGCAAAAGTCCGTTCAAATGCTGCACCAGCGTCGATTTCCCCGAGCCGGTAGGCCCGATTATCCCCAGAAAGTCGCCCTCTTCGATAGACAGGCAAACGTCATCCAAGGCCCTAAGCTCAAAAGGCGTACCTTGCGAATAATCATATATTAAGTTGCGCGTTTCGATTATCGCCATTCTTAACTCCTCAAAAGGCCTGCCAGGGCCTCCGCGCATTCATCAACATCAGTTATATCACAAGGCAGGTCGACTCCGGCCTTACGCAAACGGTAAGCCAGCTCCGTTACCTGCGGCACAGCCAAATGCACAGATTTAAGCAGTTCTACCTGCGAGAATACTTCTTTGGGCTTACCGTCTAATAATATCTTGCCCTCTTCCATGACCACCACGCGGCCAGCTGAAGCCGCCTCGTCCATATAATGCGTGATGAGCACGATGGTGATGCCGACTTCCTCGTTCAGTTTGCGGATAGTGCGCATCACTTCCGCCCGCCCCTTGGGGTCGAGCATGGAGGTCGGCTCGTCCAAGACGATACATTTGGGTCGCATAGCGATGATCCCGGCAATGGCTATCCTTTGCTTTTGTCCGCCGGAAAGCTTATGCGTGGCATGCTGATGATAGCCCGCCATCTCTACAATATTGAGTGCCTCTTCCACACGCTCTTTGATCTCATTGGGCGGCAGATTGAGATTTTCCGGACCAAAAGCCACATCTTCCTCGACGATGCTGGAGACGATCTGATTATCGGGATTCTGGAAAATCATGCCCACTATGCGGTGTATTTTTTCTATATTTTCCTCGTCTGCTGTATCAATGCCATCGATATAAACATGCCCACCTGAAGGCAGCAAAAGAGCGCAAAATTGCTTGGCAAGCGTAGACTTGCCACAACCATTGCGCCCTAAGACGGCGACAAATTCGCCCTCTTGAACAGACAGATTTACCCCGTCTAAGATAAACGGAGTATCCTCGCCCTGCCCTCTATATTTAAATCGCAGATCGACAGCGTCGATTTTTCCGGACATAATTTCTCCCATAACAATACAAAATAATACCCGGCAGGCAAAGCCAGCCGGGTATTATTATATCATATTATCTCCGGCCTTGCTCAATAGCATCGAGACCTTTTCTCAAAGGAATAAAGAGTATCGTTACAATTATTACTGTGGATACTGCATTGATCGCAGTTGCAGGAAGGCTGGTAAAAGCACCAATGGCTGCTGCACTAAAATCACTGCCGGTAAGCATCATCCGGACCAGACCGTCAATAAATTCTAAAATGATCTTAATCACACCGGCGCAGATTGCTGTAATAAATACATAGCTGAGCTTGGGTTGACGTTTAAAACGATTGAAAACAAGATTAACAATCAGGGCAACTATCAAAGCCATGATACATGTAGTTGGGGCATAGGATGCATAACCGTTTATCAAATCGAAAAGCGTCAGTCCGATAGCACCGGCGATTATGCCTCTTTTACCGCCGAGTAATAAAGCAGATAAAACAACAAATGAATTACCGAAATGGATGAAAGGCGAACCCACTGCCGCAGGCAGAGGGATCCTGAAGAGCTGAATCCCAATAAAGGTTATAGCCGCGAATAAGGCCACCAAAACAATATCGAAAACACTGGTTTGCTTCTTAGTATTATAATTCCCGTAGCTCATGGTATCCTCCTGTTTTAAATTATACCGATACACTTCAAAGCATACCCATATAAATTTTTAATATTATAGCAATGTGTTTGCTAAAAAACAACACAAAGTTAAAAATTATTTTATCTTTTAAAAGTAAAACTTGTGGTTATTCACATGGGAGAATATAATAAAATTGTCTTATTGTAATATATTATATAGGCAGCAAAATCATTTATTGTTTATTAAAACCGATATTGATTATACAAGAATACGGTATTAGTTAGAGAATATAAAATTGAATTTTTAATTAGGAGATTCTCTATGTTTTCAATTAAAGAACAAGCTGAAACATACAGACTTGGATTATTAATAGGGTATTTTAAAGTCGAGGATGTAATTCATTGGTCTGATTCTACAATCTTAAATGAAGATATCCCCGATATTGGAGTTATTAATGTTTCATATGCGGAAAGCAAGGGTATAAATGAAGTAATAGCAACTTTAGAAAATGTGAAAGGCAAGATAGATACTGATCATCCAACAAAAGCATTATTAGGATTAATCTTCAAAAAGTTTATTAGTCAAGAAGAAACAGTCTATAAAACTACAAGAAAATTATATACTCTGTCACAATATATTTCCCCTTTAAGCATATCAGAAGATATTTTATACGAATTAATAAGTATGGAAGATGTCTTTTCTATATATGGTGAAAAAAGTGTTTCTCTGAAAATTTTGGAATTATTAAAGTGTTACGAAGTTTTTGCTGATGATTTTATTAATAGTTTATCAAAGAATTATTAATTTTGAATTATTAAATATAAAATAAGAGACAAGCCTTTATATATCAGGCTTGTCTCTTTTAGTGTTTATATAATCAATTGAGGTGGGTTTTACTTCTCATTTTAGAAGGCCCGATTCTTACTTTTCCATAGGCAGTATAGCCTTAGCCGCTACAGCCCCGATAAGGGATTTGATCACATCACCGACCACAAATGGGATAAAGCCCATATAGAGAAGATTGATCAGAGTTACATTTTGCCCGCCGGCCACGTCAAGCCATAAATATAAATAGATGAGCCCCGGCACATAGACCAAAACCAGCTGTGCAAAAAGGATAGCACCAGTCAGCGGCAGAGCCTTGCGCGCCTTTATCTGATTATCAAAGAGATGGCCCATAAACATCGCAGAAATAATATAACCCAGGAGGTAGCCGCTTGTAGGACTGGTCAAAGCAGCTAAACCGCCGCTGGCACCTGCAAACCAAGGAATGCCTGCAATACCAGCCAGCACATAGATCATCATGCTCATACCTGCCCATCTATTGCCCAGCAGCACAGCCGCCAGGATGATGCCTATTTGGGAAGCGACGATAGGTACAGGCGTCCAGGGCAAAAAGACTTTCACCTGGGAAAGCAAGCCCATGAGGCAGGCCAAACCACCGGCAATAACCAACATTTGCAGCCAAGTTGCCTGATTACGCCATTCATAATAAGATAACCTTTGCAAACGGTAACGTTCGAGAAGTTGTGTCATTTATCAAAACCTCCAAATTAATTTTTAAGCGGTTATGCTAATTTTAAAGATATCTCGCCGGAAACGATAGCCATTTCCCGCCCGTCTTCCAGGCGCACCATCAGCTCCCCGGCCGGCCCTATATCCAGTACTCGCGCTTGCTTTTGCCTATCCTGGTTGCTGAGAATGACATCCTTGCCGATCACAGCCGACCTGGTGCGGCAAATTTCCAAAGTACGGTCAAGAGTCCCTTTATTGACATATTCCAGATACAGTTCTTCAAAACAATTGAGGATATTTGCGGCAATGATCTCCCGGTTATAGAGATGTCCCGTTTCTAATAAAAGCGAAGTCGCTATCTCTTTTAATTCCGGCGGGAAATCCTCCGCGTCCAGATTGACATTGAGTCCGATGCCCAAGATAACAGAGCGCGCCGCATTTTCCCGAAAATGGGTCTCGGCAAGGATGCCGCAGATCTTTTTACCATTGAGAAAAAGGTCATTAGGCCACTTGACCAAGGATTTCTTGTCAAGACAACTATCCACCTTATCCAGGGATAATGCCACCGCTGCAGCTGCTACCAAATTGAGCTGAGGAATCTTCTCTGCTGGCAGTCCGGGCTTGAGCAAAACAGACATCCAAAGGCCTTTGCTTTTAGGGGATAGCCACACTTGCCCCTGCCTTCCTTTGCCAGCTGTCTGCTCTTCGCTGAAAACGACCATCCCTTCTCTATCACCTTGATCGCGCCGTTTGACTTCGCGGTTGGTCGAATCTATGCTATCAAGGCAAATCAAACGAAGTCCAATGGTCATCGTCCGCAGATGAGCGATCAATCTTTCCGCAGATATGGGCCCGTTCATGCCAGAAAGACCCCGATCTTGCGATATTTGTCATATCTTTCTTTGACCAGTTCATCTATATTGCCCAGTCTTTCCGTAAAAGGAACCTTGATGAGATATTCTTTGATTGTGGCGGCCATTTCGTCCAGGCTTTTATGCGCTCCTCCAACCGGCTCAGGCAATATCTTATCAATAATACCCAGCTTATGCAGGTCCTGTGCAGTTATCTTAATGCGTTCAGCTGCTTCCCTGGCGCGTGATGCATCTTTCCAGAGGATGCTGGCAAAACCTTCGGGAGAGAGTATGGAATAGATAGCATGCTCGAGCATCCAAATCTCATCCGCCACGGAAAGGGCCAATGCCCCGCCGCTACCCCCTTCGCCGATAACGACGGCGATGATCGGCGTTTTCATTGTCGACATCATCATTAAATTGGTAGCGATAGCCTCGCCCTGGCCTCTTTCTTCCGCGCCAATACCGGGGTCGGCCCCTGGCGTATCAACAAAGCAGATGATCGGCCTATGGAATTTTTCGGCCTGCTGCATCAGCCGCAAAGCCTTGCGAAATCCCTCGGGATTAGGCATACCGAAATTCCTCTGGACATTTTCCTTAGTATTGCGGCCCTTCTGATGGCCTATTACCGTTACCGGCATCCCATTTAAACGGGCAATACCGCCAACTATACTGGGATCGTCACGAAAACGTCTGTCCCCGTGGAACTCGATGAAGTCGTCAAATATCTTTTCGATATAATCCAAGGTAGTAGGCCGCTCGATCATCCTCGAGAGGGTAAGCTTATCCATAGCGCTCATATTAGTGAGCGCTGTCGCTTCCATCTTGGCAATTTTCGCTTCTAAAATACCGATCTCATCAGAGAAATCAGCGTTTCTTTCCTGGGCAAACTTGCGCAGGTCTTCGATCTTATCTCTGAGCTCGGCTATATCTTTTTCATAATCCAACATAGCATTCTCCTAATTCTTAACATGTAATGCTAATAGTTGCGCTAAGGTCGCCTTCATATCTTTTCTAGCCACTATTTGGTCGATGAAACCATGTTCCAGCAAAAATTCCGCTGTCTGGAAGCCTTCCGGCAGTTTCTGGCCGATGGTCTGCTCTCCCACCCTCTTGCCCGCAAAGCCGATCAAAGCTTGCGGTTCGGAAAGGAGAATATCCCCCAGCATAGCAAAACTGGCCGTTACGCCGCCCGTCGTGGGGTCGGTAAGTACGGTGATATAGAGTTGCCCGGCCTGCGCACAAAAACCAGCCGCCGCAGAAGTCTTGGCCATCTGCATCAGGGAAAACATCCCTTCCTGCATCCTGGCTCCGCCGGAAGCGGTAAAGATGATGATAGGCAACTTCTTCTCAGCGGCGTATTCAAAGGCCCTGGTGACCTTCTCACCGACAACCGAGCCCATGGAGCCCATGATAAAGTTGCTGTCCATGACGCCGATCACAGCGTCATAGCCATCGATCTTGCCATAGCCGGTAACGACCGCTTCGTTCATGCCGGTCTTTTCCCGCAGAGCAAGCAGTTTCTTATCATAGCCATCAAAATCCAAAGGGTTGAGGCTGATCAAACCGGCGTTGAATTCGTTGAATGTATCTTCATCAACGATCATCTCCAAACGCTCTTGAGCGTTCATCCGGTAGTGATGGCCGCAATTCTTGCAGACTTTAAGGTCTGCCGCGAAATCCTTTTTATAAAGCAGCTCGCCACAAAAATCGCATTTGATCCATAAGCCATCAGGAATGGCTGGAGGCGCGCCATTTTCCCCTACCGCCGTATCCGCATTTGGCGGTAGTGACTTTTGCTGTTGCTGCTGCATCTGGGGATTTATCGGCAATTCGATGTAGCGCGGTTTCTTATTAAAAAAATTAAATTTATTTGGCATAAGCACCAACCTTAATTTCTTACTAAATTACTTAACATCTAGCGATAGCTGAATTCCTTATCAATAAAAGTGATATTGAACTGCCCTTTAATAAATTTTTCATGACTCAAAATCTGAAAGAGAAAGTCGATATTGTTATCGATACCTTCAATGACAAATTCTTCTAAGGCGCGGTTCATCTTATTCAATGCTTCTTCCCTGTTTCTGCCATAAGTCAGCAGTTTGGCGATCATCGAGTCATAGGTCGGAGGAATTTCATAGCCGTTATAGATGGCGCTGTCCAAGCGCACCCCGTTACCTCCCGGCCAGAGCATGACATTGACTTTCCCCGGTGAAGGCCGAAAGTTCAAAGACGGATTTTCCGCATTGATGCGGCATTCGATAGCATGCCCATGCAGCTTGATGTCTTCCTGTGTGTAGCTTAGTTTTTCTCCCGCGGCGATCTTGATCTGCTCCTGTACCAGGTCGATGCCGGTAACCAATTCCGTCACTCCATGTTCTACCTGGATACGGGTATTCATCTCCATGAAATAAAAATTGCCTGCCTTGTCAACAAGAAATTCTACGGTCCCCGCGTTCTGATAACCGACAGTCTTGGCGGCCCGCACAGCGGTATCACCCATCTTTTGCCGCAATTCTTCGGTCAGAAGCATAGAAGGAGCTTCTTCGATGACCTTCTGGTTGCGCCGCTGGATAGAGCAATCGCGCTCACCCAAATGGATGACATTACCGTAACTGTCGGCTAAGATCTGAAATTCGATATGTCGGGGCTCTTCGAGATATTTTTCCATGTACATAGAATCATCGTTGAAAGCTGCCTTGGCCTCAGATTTAGCAGTATCATAGGCCTTTTTCAGGTCATCGGGGCTTCTGACGATCCTGATTCCTTTGCCGCCGCCGCCTGCGGAAGCCTTGAGCATCACCGGATAACCGATGATATCGGCAGCTCTTTGGGCATGCTTAAAGTCTTCCAAAAGCCCGTCGATACCTGGGATGACCGGCACTTCGGCCTGGACCATGATCTGTCTGGCCTTGGATTTATTGCCCATCATATCGATAACTTCGGGGTCAGGCCCGATAAAAGCGATATTGCATTCGCGGCACATTTCCGCAAAGCGGCTGTTCTCCGCCAAAAAACCAAAACCGGGATGGATAGCTTCTGCCCCGGCAAGTACTGTCGCGCTGATGATATTTTCGATATTGAGATAGCTGTCACGGGCTTTGGCTGGGCCGATACAAATGGCATGGTCAGCTAAATCGACGTGTAGGGCATGACGGTCGATCTCCGAATAGACAGCAACGGTCTGGATACCCATTTCCCGACAAGCGCGGATGACCCGAACCGCTATCTCACCTCTGTTAGCTATCAGAATCCTTTTAAACAAGTTTTCACCTACTTATCCAGGTTAGCCGATAAAGAACATCAATTCGGCTTCTACTGCCTTTTGTCCGTCTACGGATGCTACAGCCTTGCCAAATCCGGCAGGCCCTTTGATCTTGATTATTTCCATTTCCAATCTTAAAGTATCTCCGGGAACGACTTTCCTTCTGATGCGGCATTTATCGATACCGGTAAAAAGAGCGATTTTGCCCTTGTTTTCCGGCATCTTTAATATGGCCACTGCTCCGGTTTGCGCCAAAGCTTCGACGATCAGAACTCCCGGCATTACCGGCTCCTGGGGAAAATGTCCCTGGAAGAAATATTCATTCATAGTTACATTTTTATAAGCAACGACCCTTTTGCCCTCTTCCAGTTCAGTTACCTTGTCAATGAGTAAAAAAGGGTACCTATGGGGCAAGATTTCCTGTATCTCTTTGATACCAAGCATAAGGCTCATCCCCTTATAATTTTCTAATGGCAAAGAGCGGCTGGCCAAATTCGACCATCTGACCGTTCTGGACCAGCACTTCTAATATTTCCATGTCTTCGTCGGCCTCAATCTCGTTCATCAGCTTCATCGCTTCGACGATACAAAGGGTATCGCCCTTTTTGACTTTGCTGCCGGAGGAAACGAAAGGAGCTTCCCCTGGAGACGAAGCAGCGTAAAAAGTCCCGACGATCGGCGAATTGACGGTCGGTCTATCAATTTGCGTAGGCGTTAAAGTAGCAGCGGGAGCAGCAGTCACCGGCGGCGTGACCGCGTAATGCACGCTGGCCGGTTCGCTATAAGCCTGATTTGCGATCTGCCTTTCTACGACCTTTTCCACTTCTTTTTTGAGGGAAAGGCGAAAGCCCTTGTCTTCCAGCTCAAAGGAGGTGAGACTGGATTCTCCCACCACTTTTATCAATTCATGAACATCTTTTAGATCCATTTATTTATCCCCTGTCCATTTTTTTAGGATAATACTTGCATTGTGCCCACCAAACCCTAAGGAATTAGACAAAGCATAGTTTATATCTGCCTCGCGCCCTTTATTTGGCACATAGTCCAGGTCGCAATCTTCATCCGGGACCTGATAGCCGATGGTCGCGGGGATATAACCCTCTTCTAATGATTTAGCACAAATGATCGCCTCGACAGCTCCGGCAGCCCCCAAAAGGTGTCCAGTCATCGACTTGGTCGAACTGACAGGTATCTTATAAGCAGCTTCGCCAAAAACTCTCTTGATGGCAGCAGTTTCAAATTTATCGTTCATGGGCGTGCCCGTACCGTGTGCATTGATATAGGATATCTCTTCCGGCTGCAAAGCAGCGTCCGCCAAGGCTAACTGCATAGCTCTGGCCCCACCTTCTCCGTTAGGATCGGGAGCAGTCATATGATAAGCGTCGCAGGTCGCGCCGTAGCCGACCACTTCCCCATATATCTTTGCATTTCTCTTTTGGGCATGCTCTAAAGATTCGAGAACCATTACGCCAGAACCTTCTCCGATGACAAAACCGTCCCTTTCTTTATCAAAGGGGATGGAAGCCCGCATTGGATCGGAACTGCCGCTCAAAGCCTTCATATTGGTGAATCCGGCTACAGCCATTGGAGAGACAACAGCTTCCGCGCCGCCGCTGACGATGATATCTTCTTCGCCACAGGATAATCTGCGGAAAGCTTCACCTAAGGCATGCGTACCGGAAGCGCAAGCAGTCACCACACAAAAACATGCTCCTTTAGCTCCCAGGGAAATAGCCACATTACCGGCAGCCATATTGGTGATGGTCATGGGAACAAAGAAAGGCGATACCCTGCTGGGGCCTTTCTCCATCAGCCTTGTATGTTGTTCTTCAAAAGTTATAAGGCCGCCGATACCCGTACCTAGGATAACGCCGATCCTTTCTCTTTCCATCTCAAAATCTTCCAAACCGGCGTCATGATATGCCTCTTTAGCGGCAACCATAGCCAGCTGACAGAACCTATCCATGTAACGGGCAGTTCTCGAGCCCACAAGCGCGTCCGCGTCAAAATCTTTGACCTCGGCAGCTATTTTTGTTTTAAATTCTGTGGTATCAAATGCGGTGATCGGGGCGATACCACATTTACCTTCTTTGACACCTGCCCAAAACGTATCCAGATCATTTCCAAGAGGTGCTATGACCCCCATACCGGTAATTACAACTCTCTTCTTCATATACGCCTCCTCCTAAAATGCCATTCCGCCATCGACACCGAGCACTTGGCCGGTAATATATTTTGCCATATCCGAAGCCAAAAAACAAACCGCGTCGGCGATATCTTCCGGCTTCCCTAATTTTCGCAATGTAATTCTTTCCTGTAATTCTTCCCTCACCTTTTCTGGGAGAACAGCCGTCATTTCCGTTTCAATGAAGCCGGGGGCGATAGCATTGACAGTTATTCCCCTGCTGCCGATCTCTTTAGCCAAGGATTTGGTGAGCCCGATGATCCCGGCTTTGGACGCGGCATAATTGGCCTGTCCGGCATTACCATAGATGCCTACTACCGAGCTAATATTGATGATCCTACCGCTTTTTTGCCTGACCATCAGAGGCACGACATGGCGCGAGCAGTTGAATGCGCCTTTTAAATTGACCGATATAACTTTGTCAAAGTCTTCCTCGGACATACGCATGATCAAATTATCTTTGGTGATACCGGCATTATTGACCAGGATGTCAATAGCACCGAATTCTTC
>Ga0074197_1001723_pt1 | contig 17327 bp, 14 predicted proteins | sample EPASupsiteSAE305_FD_64526 | JGI IMG/M metagenome (GOLD analysis project Ga0074197, IMG submission 64526) | Bioremediated contaminated groundwater microbial communities from EPA Superfund site, New Mexico - SAE3-05 reassembly with SPADES | ecosystem: Environmental > Aquatic > Deep subsurface >...
CTGGGCTTCACTTCGCGGACATAGAGAAACTGCTCGGCGTGCTGCACCGCCTTGTGGACGCGGGCAACACCGTTCTCGTCATAGAGCACAACATGGACGTCATCCGCACGGCCGACTGGATAATAGACCTCGGCCCCGAAGGCGGCGACGGGGGAGGCAGGATAGTGGCGCAGGGCTCCCCGGCGGAAGTTGCTCGAGCGGCAGGCTCCTATACCGCGAAATACCTCAAGGAACTCATGAAAGCATGAACGAAGACCTTTCCTGGGACGACCTGATTGACGCGGTGGCGGAGCTGCCCTGGTTCCCTTACGCGATGCTTGCGTGCGCAACCGCCCTTCTCATTCTCCCGTCCGTATCACTCCCCCTGCCGTCCATGCCTCCCGCGGGAGGCGGTTCAAACAGCCTTGTCTCCTGGCTCTTTCAGCCGCTGCTTCACTCAACCTGGCTGACCAGAACAACGTTCTGCTCCCTGCACCTGCTGGCCGCGTGCCTTTTCATGCGGCTGACAAGGAACGCGCTCAAGTTCTCCCCCCCGGCATCACTGGCGGCCGCGTTGCTCTATCTGCTGCACCCGCTCAATCTTATGCCGGTCTATTTCGTCTTCGACCCCGGCAAACTTATAGCCTTCTGCGCGCTTTTCGGCTGCGCGGAGCTGGCCCTGTCCGGCAGACTGTTCCCGGCGCTGCTTCTGGCCGCGCTTGCCGCCGCCTCAGGCCCCGTCGGCCTCCTGGCCCTGCCCCTGCTGATGATACTGCGCTTCAAGGACAGAGTGCCCTCCCCCATGACGCTTGCCGTTCCGGCCCTGCTTGCGGTCATAGCGGCCGGGATGACATTGTTTTCACTCGACGGCATAACGCCTTCCGCCTCCCTCGGCATACGTTCTCCCGCGCACAACATGCTGGGCATCATCTTCCGGGCCTGCAAAGTCACGCAGGATTCCCTGTTTCCCTTCCAGACGGCGCTTGTTTTCGGCGGAGGAGGCATGGCCCGATTCTTCCTGTACTGCGCAGCCTCGCTTGCCGCCCTTGCCTGGGCCTGGGGCTATCTTCTGCGCGCCAGAGTCAGGGAAGCCCCCGCCCTGATGCTATGGTTTCTCCTTTGCCTGCTGACTGTCTCGTCCGCATCCTTTGCCGGTGCCGGATACGCCGCGCTTACGGAACTTACCTCCTACGGCGCGGCCTGCGGAATCATATGGATTTTGTTTACGGCAGGAAGACAACTTCTTTCCCGGATGGACGTAAAACCGTCCTCGGCCTTCACGCTTGGCGCGATAATGAGCGTAACGGCAATATTCCTTATGCAAGGCACGAGGACGCAGCTCCGCCTGGCGGCGAAACCGACGGTTTTCGGGGAACGCCTCAGCACGCTGTACCCGAGCAGGAAATTCCGGAATGATTACGCGGAGCTGCAGCTTCGTTCCGAAGAATACCTGCAGGCGATATACACTCTTGGCAATGCAAAACGAACCGGCAAGGCGACCGCGGCGGAAGCCGCCAGGACGCTGATGATAGAGGGCAATTTCGCCTTCAACTTCGGCAAGTACGCGGGCTCTCTTCCATACTTCGCGGCGGCGCTCAAGGCAGACCCCGCGCAGACGGAAGCGGCCATAAAACTTTCCATATGCTATGAGAAGCTGGGGAGACAGGATAAAGCGCTGGCGGTGCTGGACACCTCGATAGGCAGGCATCCGCGCGACCCGGAACTGGCGCACAGGAAGGCCGCGCTGCTGCTGGCCTCCGGCAGGATTACGGAAGGATACGCCGAGATGGACCGTTCGGCGCGCCTTGCAAACGGCTCATTCTGACTTGAAATCCCTGAACCTGATCGGATTGAAAACTGCCGCGCCGCCGGCGGCGGACGGGAAAGCCCACGTCATCCAGGCCTCCTCGAAAGACTGGGGCGTGCGGAAATGGAAGGTGCGACCCAGCGCGGTCTGCTGACCGGCGCCATCCCGCAGCTGGGTGCAGAAAGCCCGGAACTGCATCTTGGCCTCAAGCAGATACTTGACCATGCCGAAACTCTGGAGATACCATTCGGCCACGGCTTTTTCTCCGGCCTTGTCCAGCGCGGTTATGGTCATCTGGTCATCAAAAGGGCGCACGCGCTCCGGCAACATGGCTTTCAGGGACGCGGCCCACTGCCCCTGTGAAGGGCCGTCCACGTTGTCCTCCATGGAAACGGCCAGCCCCTCGTTCAGCCAGAGAGGAGGCTTGCTCCTGCGGCCTTCGAAGAACGACTCGAAAAAGAGATGGGTAAGCTCGTGCGCGAGGACAGTGCGCAGCCGCTGGCGGTCCCCGTCGTCAAATATGACGACCTGCCGGGTGGCAGGATAGGCCAGTCCGCGGGACCACGCGGGCGGATGGAACTCGCCGTTAATGAAGCTGCTCTTGTCCGCGTAGATGTATACCTTGGCCTTGCTGGACATCATCCACGGGGAGAAAGACGCCAGATACATATGCAGGCGCCCGTGTATGCGCTCCAGCTCCAGCGAGATGCTCATGGGGGCCCAGGCGTTCTCATGGTAAATCTCGAAATGCGGCGTCTGGATACAGCGCCAGGAAGAACCCGGCGCGGCGAACGCCGCGGACGGGAGGCAAAACAGCAGGCAGGCAAACAGAAAGCGTCGCATAGTTTTGATATAGTATAACAGATAGGCACGACACGGAACACGATGAAAAAACTCGAAATTCTTCTTTTGGCGGCCGGGCTTGTGATGATAGCTGTGATTGCCCGGCAGACCGGCTGGCAGACAGCTCTGGGCGCGGTTTCGGCCGTTGGCTGGGGCTTCACGCTGGTGTTCGCGCAGGAAATAGTGGCGCATGTGTGCAACACCCTGGGCTGGAAGTATTCCATAACACCGGATATGGACAAAGCCCTTCCATTCAACCGCGTCCTTGTGATGCGCATAGCCGGGGACGGCATAAATTACCTCACCCCCTCCGCCACATTGGCGGGAGAATGGGCCCGCGCCGCCATGATGGGCCGCCATCACGCTCTGGAAGACCGGGTTTCCTCCGTCGCGCTGGCAAAACTTACTCAGACTCTGGCAATGGCCGTATTCTCGATAATGGGCCTCAGCTGGGTTTTCGCGGCGCACATAGACATAGCCGCCCTTAAGACCCTCATAGGCCGCGGAGGATGGGTTCTGGCGGCCATAATAGCGGTCGTAATAGCGCTTGAGCTGAGGGCGTCCGGAGCGAAGAAGGAAAACGCCGGGGGCCCCGCCACGGAAAAGGAAACCCTCATATCAAAGCTTAAATCCATAGACAAGTGCATGATGGAATATCTGCGGCAGTATCCTGGAAGATTCGCGCTGTCCGTATGGTGGTTCTTTCTGGCCTACGCCTGGGGAGCGTTCGAGGTATGGCTGATATGCAGTCTGATGGGGCTTGAAGTAGGGCCGGGCATGTGTATGCTGGTGGAAACCCTGTCGGTGTTCGTGGACGCGATATTTTTCGCCGTGCCGGCCAAGGCCGGCACGCAGGAAGCGTCAAAAACGGCGATTTTCGCGGCGCTGAATCTGGGCGCGGCGACCGGGCTGGCCTTCGGAATAGTGCGGCATATGCGGGAAATACTGTGGGCGGTGACGGGCTTCGGGCTTTACTACGCATTCAGAACCGGCGGGACCCCGCTGAAACAGGAAGAAGCCGCCGAGTGAAATCTAATCCGTATTCACGGAATAAGTGACGATCTTCGTGGTATTGGTAGGTCCGTTCGAAACTGATACATCAACTTTATAACCGTCTATGTTGCATGTGCCGCCAACAACCAAAGCAATATTTCCCTGCCAGGACGTCGATTTTGCGGCCATGCAGGCTTCCACCAAGCTCTTGCCTGAAACACTGCGCCTGGTCTTTGCGACTTGAGTGTTACGGCCAAGCGTCCATTTCAGCATGAATGCAGCCATGGTGGCAAGTACCACGGTCATGACCAACGCCTCCGCCAGCACGGACGCGCGCTCTTCAGTCAAACCAGCAGGAAGCATTCTCATAATACGCCTCACCTCTTGCACGCCGAGCTCTCGTATCCCGTGGCAATATCGCACGGAGTCTGGCCATAAGACAACACCTTGAATTCACGCGATACCGCCGCCGAAAAGGGCAGGCGAGCGTTATTGGTGATGCCAGAAGCCTCGGCCTCCTTAAAATAATTGCCCATGATGACACCAGGGAATTGCATGACCCCAAGCGACACGCCCACTTTGTCCTGAGCGGCCAGATTGTATGAGAAATACGCTGTATACAACACGGTGGAAACAGCAACCATGCCGGACCCGCAGTTATTAAGCACATCCATTCTATCCGATTTAAACACAGCGGGATATAACGCGGTGTCAAACAGGGCGGGGCTCTTGTCGCATCCGCAGCCATTGAAAGAGTTGCTCGTGGCATTAGTCCTCATGGCGCAGATAGCCGCGCACCGGCAATCCACTTTGCCGAGAGAGGATGTAACAAGGTTAGTAAGAGCGGCGCTTGACCTGTAAACCACGAGAGATTTATCGCTGTTTTGTTTAACGCAGTAGAGAAACAATGACGGGGGATTCAAGGTGTCATTGGCGTCAATTGGATAACAGTTGTCCGGCGACGGAGCAACGTTCATGGCGCCAGCCAGCACGAAGTCCTGATCGCTGGTAATAGTGCTGGTAGAAACAGAATCGGTCCGCAGAGAGACGGGACGATCTATTCTGGAAGCCAAATCCATATCATTCTTGATGGTCTGGACAGTAAACAGCATGTTCTGCTTATAATAATGCTGATAGAAAAGAGTGTTGAAATACCGGCTGGAACTGGCATAAATAATGACCAGCCCAAGCAAAACCAGCTGGGCCAGCGCGACCGCGAACATAAGCTCAACGAGAGTGAACCCCTTCGGGCCGGATAAACGGCCGGAAGAAAAGCTCCCGCGAGGCACACCGGTTCTATTTAGAGGCGTCATAATCAATGGTAAAGTTAACTTTGTAGCAAGTCAAGGAAGATGTGCCGCAATTATTAATATAGGTCACGGTGTAATAGAAGCTGGTAACATTCGATTTATTAAGATTGAAGGCGGCCTTTGCCCCACTGAAAGTAGTATCCTTATTCGGCAGAAGGCAGGTCAAATCGTGATTGACGTTCTGCAAAAGGGGCTTGGCGTCCGCACCGCAAACGCCATTTTGCATCTTGTTTGGCAGAGCTGCGTAATCCGGCACGGGAGCGGCCTCGGACTCGAGGGTGTTCGCCAGAACGTAAGGCTTAAGACGTTCCTGCGCGGTAGCCAGGAGCATGGACACCTCCTGTGTGGTATCAACCCGCCTTTCAGACACCATGTTGGACGCAATGACGGAAAACAAAGCCGTTACCGCGATGGCGACAACCATAACCGCCACCACGACTTCGATCAGAGTAAACCCGGCCCTGGGGCCAGCAATGCGTGTCATAGCCCTATTTACACTCGTTGGCGGTCGACTGCGGGCAAATCTCTGAAGTTGGTATTATCATTTTGTCATTGCAAGTCGCGGTATATGCCCGGCATGCACCATTGGAATCATACACATATGTCCAACTGCCCGAACCGGCGGAGGGCTTTGTCTTGCTATCCACATTCCGCTTGGCGCATGCCACGATAGCGGATGTGTCCTGAAACTTAGAACAACATTCCCCCGCAGGATTGGCCGTGGAACAAAGGTAAAAATTATAGGTATTATCGTTATTCACTCCCCAGTCTTGGTCCGCTGCGTAGTTGCATTTTATAAGAGCGCGAGGGCTATTATTGGTAAGAAGCTCCTGGCACGTTTTGCCAATCGTTGAGGAATCTTCATTGCGCACTTGCCCGTAAATGTTAGTGTTTTTGGTGTCGAGAATCAGCATGCGGTGGGCATTGCCCAGCTGGACAACAGTAGCCATGGCATTGCGCGCCCGGGTTCCTTCCATCACCTTTGTAGCCTGAGAAACGGCGATAGTGGCCAATATGCCGATAATAACCCCGACAACGGTAAGCTCAACAAGAGTAAAACCGTAATTTGATAGAGTTTTCTTCATATGCCGTGGCCTCCATAACCGCAAATGACAGACTGCCCGGGAACTTATCCCTTGGAACCGATCTGCGACAACTGGAAAATTGGCAGGAAGATGGACAGCACGATTACGGCGATGACGCCGCCTATGCCGAACACCAGAATGGGGTCAATCATCGCGGAAAAACGCGCGATGAACTGGGAAATCTGTTCCGCGTAGAACTTGGAAAGGGTGTTAATGATGTCGGGCAGCTTGCCGGATTCCTCGCCCATCCACATCATTTCCGTTATAAGGCCGGGGAATATGCCGGTGTTCTTGAAGGCGACGGAAATGGATTTACCGGCCGCGACGTCCGATTTGACGGCCTTAAGGGCGCGCTGTATAACGAGATTATTATTGAAAGACCCTTCAAGAACAGTAATGGTATTCAGAATGCTGACGCCGCTCTTTATCAGCGTCGCCATCGTGGTAAGGAGGCGCTCAAGCAGCACGTTGCGGAAGAAAACCCCGAATATCGGGATGCGAAGCTGCGCCTTGTGCCAGGTGTAGCGTCCGACCTCCGTGGACAGGTAGCTTCTGATGGCTACAACAATGGCAATGGCCGCTACTATGATCGCGATGAGGTGGTGGGTCACCAGCAGGGAAAACTTTACGATTATAGCCGTCAGGATTGGAAGCTTCAGGTTGAAATCCCTGAATATGTTCGCGAATACGGGAACAATGTAAATTATGAAATATCCCAGAACGCCGATTGACATGGTAAACAGCACCGCGGGATACGCCACGGCGGTGACTATTTTACCCTTGACGGCTTCCTGGGACTGCATATAGTTCGACACCTGGCGGAGCGCCTGCGGCAGCTGGCCGCCCAGTTCGCCCGCCTGGACCAGAGATACCCACAGGTTGTCGAAAGTTTTGGGATGCTTTTCAAGCGCCTTGTGAAAAGCGCCGCCGGCCGCGACTTCCTTCGAAATTTCCTTTACCAGGACGGAAAGAGCCTTGTTTTCGGCATGGTCGCCCAACAGTGCGAGGGAACGGACCAACGGCACGCCGCCGGAAAGCATGGTGGCCAGCTGTTCCGCGAAGAAGGCCAGGTCCTGCCCCTTGACCTTGCCCCCTTTGATACGCTTGAACATGGGCAGGGATTTGGACTCGGCCTCCAGATGTATGGAGAGGATGAACATCCCCTTGTTCTGGAGTACGAGAACGGCCTGATCTTCGTCCACCGCCTCCATGATGCCGTTCGAGGCGTTGCCCTGCGCGTCCTGCACAGTGTAAGCGAATTTGGGCATATGAATCAGTCTCCCATCGTGACGGAGAGAATTTCCTCTACGGTGGTCTCGCCGCGCACCACCTTGCGCCAGCCGCTGGCGCGCAAGTTCCACGCGCCGGAACGGACAGCCGCTTCCTTGAGCTGCGCGATGTCCTGCGTCTTGTAAATCACGTTGCGCATCTCTTCCGTGACGAAGAAAATCTCGTAGAGGGCGCGGCGGCCGCTGTAGCCGGTCTTCGAACACTTGTCGCAGCCGTGGGCCTTGTAGAAAACCCACTTTGAAGGATCCTGCGGCGTGTCGAAATGCGCCTCTTTCACTATCTGGTCCACCAGCTTCTGGTCCGGCCGGTAGGGATTCTTGCAGTAAGGGCAAATCATCCTTGCGAGACGCTGCGCGGCCACAAGCACCAGCGAGTTGGCCAACAGGAAAGGCTCCATGCCCATGTCCACCAGACGGGGTACGGCGCCGAGGGCGTCGTTGGTGTGCAGCGTGGAAAGCACCAGGTGACCGGTCAGGGCGGCGCGAAGACAGGCTTCCGCCGTTTCCTGGTCGCGGACTTCGCCGACCAGTATGACGTCAGGGTCCTGACGGAGGAAGGAACGGAGGCCAGCCGCGAAAGTGAAGCCGATCTGCGGCTTCACCTGCACCTGGCTGATGCCCTCCAGCTTGTATTCGACGGGGTCTTCCAGCGTCATGAAATTGTAATCCGGCGACTTGATGGTTGAAAGCACCGCATTCAAAGTCGTGGTCTTACCGGAACCTGTGGGACCGGTCAGGAATATGAGGCCGTGCGGGAAATTGGCGGCTTTCAGGAAATCGTCGCGCTGGCGCGGCTCGAAACCGAGCTTTTCGATATTGAGCTCCACGGCGCCCTTGTCCAGAATACGAAGAACCATCTTTTCGCCGAACACGGTGGGACAGACGCTGACGCGGACTTCAATAGTGCGGTTCTGGAAGCGCAGGGGGAAGTTTCCGTCCTGCGGCAGACGCCGCTCGGCTATATCCAGCTTGGAAAGAATCTTGATGCGCGAAATCAGGGTGGAGACCAGGTCCTTTGGCGGCGGGGTGCGTTCGTACAATATGCCGTCTATGCGGAAACGGAGGCTGACGCGTTCGTCGAACAGTTCAAGGTGAATATCGGAAGTGCGTTCCGCGATGGCCTGCTTGAGAATGGCGTTGACGATGCGGATTGACTGCGCGCCCTTGCTGTCTCCGACGATAAGCTTGTCCAGGTCCAGCTTGTCGTCCATGTTGAGGTCTTCCGCCGTGGCCGTATCCTTTCCGGAAGACTGGATTTCAAGCGCTTTTTCAATAAGGTCGCTGGACTGGTAAAGCTGGTCTATGACCTTCAGTATCTGCGATTTGGTGGCGATGAAAGGCTGCACCTCCATGTTCGTCATCAGGCGCAGGTTGTCCATGACGAGCATGTTGGTGGGGTCGGCCATAGCCACGGCTATGGACTGGTCCTCCACGAAAAGGGGCACGAGGAAGTGCTCGCGCGCGTACTTCTCGTTGACCATCTTGTCCACCCCGTGGCTTTTTTCGGGGTTAAGTATGCGGTTTTCCTTGGAGGCGTAGGGCACGCCAAGCTGTTTGGAGAGCGCCATGTAGACGTCCTCCTCCGAACAGAAGCCAAGCTTGACCAGCGCGTCGCCCATCATGCACTTGTTCTGTGCCTGATACTTAAGGGCGACGGCTATCTTGTCTTCCGTCAGCTTGCCCGACTTTACGAGTATTTCTCCAAGTTTCTGGTCTGACATAAAACCTTCGGCACCTCAGGAATAAATCAGTCTATAAGCAGGGTCGGCGTCAGGAAAAGGACGAGGTCCGTCTTCTTGTTTTCCTGGCTGACGCTGGTGAAGAACCAGCCCACGATGGGTATGTAGCCGAGCAGCGGAACCTTGCGGACGGTTTTGGATTCGGTGGTCTGCAACAGGCCGCCCAGCACTATGGTCTGTCCGTTCTTGACGCGAACAAGCGTGGAAACGCCGCGGCTTACGGGGTCATAAACCGTGGACTGCCCGGTTATGGTGATGGCGGAGGACTGCACGTCAGAATAAGAAGGCTGGACGTTGAGCGTTATGTAGCCTTCCTTGTTGACCTGCGGGGTGACGATGAGCGTCACGCCAATTCTCCTTCTTTCAACGCTCGTGTTGGTGGTGCTACTGGAGGAGCCGCTGTTGGACACGGACGAAAGGCCCACGGCCGCGTCCTTGGTGATGGTTATGATGGCGGACTTGTTGTTGATTGTGACAACCTTCGGTCTGCCGAGGTATCTGGCTTCGGCGCGAGAAACAAGCGCGCGGAGCGTGGCCTGAAGCTGGGAAAGGCTGAGAGAACCGGGGGTGATGGCACCGTTCGCGGTATTGGCGTCTCCGAAGAAATTCTTCCAGCTGTCCCCTGAGAAGAAGCCGGGGCGCACCAGATAGTCAGTGGCGCGGGAAGGGCCGGTGAAGGTGGCCATTTCGCCACGGCTTCCGCCCCACTCTATGCCGAGCTCATTAAGGCGGTCAAGGTTGATTTCGACTATCTGGGCCTCAATCTGCACCTGCGGAGCCTTGCGGTCCAGTTCGGAAAGGATCTGCTCGACCTGAGGGAAAACTTCCGCCATGTCGGTTACGATAAGGCTGTTCGTTCTGGGTTCCACGGCAAGGCGGCCGTTTCTGGAAAGGACGCTCTGGAGCACGCTCAGAATAGACACGCCGCTGTCGCCGCCGCCGGTGCCCGAGATTGTGCCGCCGCCTAAACTCTCCATACCGGAGGAGGAATCCGTGGTCATGTTGGTGGATGTGGCGCGAGAAGTGACGTCCTGCGAGGAAATGGCGCTCATGGCGCTGGCGGTGCTCTGTCCAGCTATCAGGGATATGTAGTTGAGCGTGTAAATTTTCGTGATGAGATTGGGCGCTTCCTTGGAGCGGGCGGCAACCACGTAAGTGCTGCTGCGGCCGATTCTCTGGTAGGTAAGGCCTTTTATCTGGAGAAGTATCTGGAGCGCCTCGCGCACGGTCACCTGATGGAGATAGGCCGTTATGCGCTTGTTTTCAAGGCCTTCGTTAAGGAGGAAGTTGACGTGGGCCTGGGAGGAAATGCTGTCCAGAAACGTGGGAAGCGGAACATTGTTGACACGGACGGAAATGCGCGTTTCCAGCGGGGAAACGGCTTCCGCCTGTTCATACAGCGGCGTGGAGATCTTCCCGCCGATCTGCACGGAATCCAGAGGAGTGCCGGGCGTGGTTGCCTTCGGAAGAACGACTTCCGTCTCGTTGGCGGCTATGACACCAGTTTCTGATGCGGCGGCCGGAGCCGGTTCCTGCTGGAACTGCGGAGCGACGTCCCCTTCATCGGATTGAGCGAAAACGGCGCAGGCCGGCATAACGATCTGTTGCCCGGCCAGAAGCGCGGACAGCAGAACTGACATTTTTTTCATAGACATCCTCCGTGTTAACATGCAAATCGTGAGTGCCGGCCATCAGGCCTCCGGCAACCCGTATAATGTAAATATAGCAGTAATGCGGGCCGGGTTCAAAGGAATTTTGCAACTGGGCAAAGCATTTTGACCGCTTTACCGCTTAACCCGCTTGCCGTTTCGGTCTATTTCGAACATCTTGCCATCCATGTTGTAGTAGAAATTCCTATATCCCACTCGCAGAATGACATAGTCGATACCGACTTTGACCAGCTTGGCGTCATTAACCGACTGTCCGATTGAAATTGTCCTGCCGTTAATGATGGCCTGATCGCCTATCAGTCCCTGCAGGCTGATACCTTCAGGCAGGCCAAGAGACCTTATTTTATTTCTGTCCGCAATCGCCTTGTCAGCGATTTCCTGCTCAAGCCTCCGGCGCTCCTCCTCCTGCCGGACACGTTCCTCCTCGGCCTTTATCCTGGCGTAATCGTCAGGCGAAAGGAAAGGGTTTCGCCCCTTTTTCATTGAGAAGGAAACTACCAGGGTATTTGTTGAAACGGAAGGTTCGCTGGCGGAAGGGCCGGCGACAGCCGCCAAGGGTGTGTCATCCGCAGGGGCTTTCTGGGTAGAAACAGGAGCGGAAGCCACCGGACTGGACACATGGACCGGCATGGAAGCCGCGGCCGCGGTGGAAGTCTGCGGGGCTGAAGTCCCGGCCACGGCGCCGGACTTGACTGTCCCGCTGACCGGCACAGCCACCATTGGCCGGGATGACGCGCCTTTTTTGGGGCGCTTGCCCCCCCACCAGAAATTGTAGAAGAGCCAGGCCGGAATGGCCAGCGCCAAAACAAGGATAACCGTTTCAAGAAGCTTAGCGTATTTTTTCATAAGCTCACCGAACTAAGGCTTTGGGGCCGCACCGGAAGAGGTCAAAGGCGGAACAAATACCGTGGCGACCTTGAACGTGGCGGTAACCACATTGAGAACCGTCTGATCACGCGTTACTGTAAGCGAGGTTATGCGGAGCAATTGCGGGTTATTCTCAAGCCTGGCAACCAGTTCCCCCAACTGCTCGAAACTGAGGCGCACCACGAAAGTCATGTCCGTAACTATATAATCGCCAACCAGAGCGTCGCTCTGGGGAGAAGCGGACTGCTGCGTCACACCCTGGGCTCGGCATATGGCAAGAATCTGGTTTCGCAGCCAGTCGCCCTTTTCTCCGAACGGCGGGAGCCTGGATTCAAACTTTTCCACTATAAGCTTGTTAGGAGTGAAATTGCCGACATGCTGTATCTGCGCCTTGACGGAATCAATCTGCCGCAGATCACGCCGCAGACTTTCACCGGCCGGTTTTTTCAGGAAGGTATACGAAAAAACGCAGATCGCCACGGCAACTACAAGCGGAAGCTGGAAATACTTTATGCCCTTATCCTTGAAGGTATTGATGACAAGGCTGGAATACTCCCGCACCGCAAAAAAGAAATCGGACAATATATTGGAAAAATTCACTTTTGCCATTAGTACCTCCTACTCCTCGGCCTTGCGAGAACACCTGATAGTGAATACGGAGTCCGTCCTGCCTCCGGACACAGAACCGGCTTCCCCCGCTTCAGAGCCCGGTGATATATTATAGTTGAAGTTTATCGCTGTGCCGGGGATATTTTTGCCGTAAACATCCTGAATAGCGGGCTGGGCGCTCAGGAGATCCTTGAATTTGTACGAAGCCTCAAGGTCCTTTTGTCTGTTTCCCGTGCGCATGCCGCCATCCATAAGCAGGACATTATCGCCGGAACGCCCGCGGATCACCTGAAGATAGGAGTTATATGACAGGCTTGTGAGCCACACATAAGGCGGAATAGAGTTTGCGATAGCCTCAAGTTTTGGTGTCACGTAGTCGCTCTTTTCAAACATGTATGACATGGCGTCGGCCCTGTCGCGCATGGAGCGGACGGCTTCCGATATGTCGGCGCTGGTTTTCCCCTCAAATTCCGGAACCGGGACATTCTGCTTGCGCAGCCGGACAAGCTCCTTGTGCTTTGCGGAGGCTTCCATCCTGGTAATCATGCCGCTGCCCAGGGCAAAAATGGATATGAGAATGCAGAGGACCCAGACCACTATCAGGGCCTTCTCCTCCTCCTCGCTTTCCTTGACCTTGCCCATCAGGTCAATATAATCCTTGTCCGGCACCATGTAACGGGCCGAAGCGCCTACCGCGGCCACGAGGCCCCAGTCCAGTTCGCTAACCTTCAGCTTGGCCTTCGGGTCCCAGGGAACGACAGGCAGTTTTGCGTCTTCTTCAAGGACAACCTTCCAGAGGTCCAGATTTTCGCCGGAAAGCTTGACGTCCTTGAACGCGTCCGCCCCTATCTGCCGACCGACGAATTCCATCGAACCCTTGACATCCAGACGCCTGCGCTCCGTGGACTGCACGTCGTCGAAATTGACTTCGCGGAACAGGAACGGGATGCCGTCGTAGGAAACCTGGAGACTGGCCACGTTCGCGTCGAAGTGCGCGTGAATCTGACCGCCCGAGTTGTCCCCGTTCAAATCAAAGAAACGCTCCGCCGAGATGGGAGAAAGCTCGACTCCGAGCAACTCCACCCCGATTTTAGCCATACCTTTCTTGAGAGCTTCGCTTATCTTTTTGTTCGTGATGGCGAAGAGCACCGCCATGCGCGATTTCCCGTCCGGGCCGGGAGAGGACTGATATCCGTAGAAATCGGAAATGGAACCTTCAAGGGCGAAGGGAACGTACTTCTTGGCCTCTATGGGAATGGACTGCTTCCAGAAACGCCGGTCGATATAAGGCATGAAGAAGTTTCTGAAAACGCCGAACTGCGGGGAAAGGGTCACAACCACCTTGTTAGTGCCCAGCTTGGCCTGTTCGATAGCCGTCTTGATGGGAACCAGCCAGGTTGAGTCGTTCTCGAAAACGTCGATATTCATCGCCGCTATGCGCATCGTCTCGCCGGGCTTGTCCTTGCCGTTGTCAGGGAGCGGAACCTTGATATAGCGCTCCACCTTCAGGGATTTGCCGTCGTAGCGAACTTCGGACACATACGCGCATTCCCGCGAAATGTAAATACCCACGCAGTTGTTTAGTTTCAGCTTTCTGAAGCTGGCTATCTTGTCGAGAATGCTCATTGGTTTTCACCCTCTTCGCCGGTTCCGCCGGAAGATTCGTCACCGGACTGGGTTTCCGGTGTCTCCTGCGTTTCCTGGGATTCCTGAGGAGAGGACGTGGCCTCTTCCTGCTGTGCCGCAGCCGGCGTGGCCGGCTTGCGCGCCGCGGCAGGAGTCTTTCTGCGCGGGCGGCGGACCTTGGTCTTCGTCTTTTTCTTGGCTGAGACAGCGGGCTGTTCCGCAGAACCCTCGTCAGCCTTCACCGACGACTTCGCGGTCTTACTGCCCCCGGATACCACCTGCATGGACTTTTTGTAGGATGTTTCGCGCCCGTCCACATCCGACGCGGTCAGGACCAGCATATACTTCCCGGCCGGATAGGCGTCGCCGAAGAATCCCTGCCGCGCGTTCCAGAAAGTCTGGTGATACGCGGCGTCCGCTCCGGCAACCTGCTGGATTATCTCCATCTGATTGCTGTCGTCCACATGAAAAATCTGGAACTTCCAGCCCGCGACCTTGGACACGGTCTCGCGGACGGAAAACTCCACAATGAACCCCTCGTCCTTCGAAGGGTCGGCCTTCTGGGGATAGGCGCCGAGGGACAACTCCGGAGGAGCGTCCTGATCGATTACGGCCGGCAGCTTGAGGGAAAGCTCTTTGTCCTGGTCCACAAGGATTCCTATGCCCCTGCCGCCGCGCGCCCTCTTGGCGATATCGGAGGCGGAAGCGTTTATATTGATGTCAACGCGCGCAGGGGAAAGGCCCTTGCGGATGAGAAAAGACTTTATGGACATCGCCCGGCGCATTTCGAGTATGCCCGGCTCGCCGGAGGAGGATATTTCCGGCACTATCAGAAAGCTGGCGTTGCGCATGGTATAAAGAAGGGCCGCGACCTTTTCCAAAGTCACGTCGGCTCCCGCCTTGAAGGTCACCTTGCTGGCGTAAAGGGCCGAGGAATTGAGCGAAATCGCCGAAGGAGGATTACCCTCCACGGTCACGGCGCTTTCGGAGGAAAGCTCTTCGAGGGCTTTTTCCCGCATCGCCGAAATCTTGCTGTCTATTCTCTGGGCCATCAGCTGGCGCCTGTCCACGCTGCCGCCGGAAGAGGCGGAGCGGACCGGCGTCTGAACGGTTTCGGTTTCCTCGTCCTCGACCACGGGAACAGGCCTTTTTGCGGCCGCCGTCTTTTTCTTCGGCATGGGAATGGCTTCGTCCTCTTCGGACGCGAAAGAATCGGCGGAAACGGAAGGTTTTACCGCGGGCTTGGCGGCCTTTGCCGGTTTTACGGGAACAACATCCTCTTCGACCGTCTCCGGTTCGGCAATCTTGGCGGACGCCTTTTTCCTTGGCAGAACGGCATCCTCGACATCCTCCGACAGCGCCGGGGCCTTGGGAGTCTTGACCGGCTGAACCACGGGCGCGACCATCGTCACGGTTCCGGCCGCGCCGGTGTTCCGGGCCTTTTTAACACCCAGAGGCCTGTTGGAATTCACTTCCTCTTCGGTGAGCGGGTTCTCCTCGTTGTCCGAGGCGCTCATCTTGAGGTTTATCTTGTTCATGTACTCGTTGGCGATGGATTTCTCGGAGGGACTGCCATTGATGAGCACGTCCGTAAGGCGGTCCATGGCGTCTGTAAAGCGGTTTTCGTGATAAAGGCGTATGCCCTGCTGCAGGGACCTGTTCATGGGCTGGTCGGCGGCAGAAAGCCCGCCGGCAACGCCGGCAAGGCAAAAAACAAGAATAGCGCAATGATGTATTAATCGCATATCATGAACCATTAAGATTCTAACATAACATTACGACGCTGTCTATTCATTCCGCAAAGAATACAAATGGCCCCCGGGAATGCGCAAACGGACGGAGCCGGAGACTACTTCCCGGACATGCTTGCCTGCAGGCTTTTGCCCACCCTGTCCCCCGGATTAAGGGCCAGGAGGCGGTTGACCGCGGCGGCCGCCGCCGCGTTGTCCCCCTCGGAAGAGTAAAGCATGGCTTCCGCCGCGAGGGTCTTTGTGTGGTCCGGATGGGACTGCCGCAACAGACGCACCTGCTCCCGCGCGGATTTTGCATTGCCGGTGGCCAGATAGACCGACACCAGCAAGGCCCGCGCGGACGGGTCGTCAGGATATTTTCCAACAAGCCTTTCGGCGAGTGACAGGGAATCGGAGGAACGGGCCGAAAACGCCGCCGCGGCGCGGCCAAGTTCCTGCACATAGGCGGTGAAGGCGGAATCAAGCGCCCCGGATTCCTCCGCCGCTTTTTTATAATTAGTCAGGAGCATGGGGTCATAAGGGTCATAGAAAAGGGCGCGACGGAATATGGACGCGGCCTCTTTTTTGCGTCCCGCCATGCCGCAGAAGTAGCCGATAGTGTTGGTAAGGTTTGCCGCCGAAGGGAATATGCCGGCGGCGAGGGAGAGCTTGTCGCAGGCCCGGGCCGAATAGACGTTAGGGTTAGAAAGGTACAGCCCCGCGAGATAATTATATGTTGCGTACTGGAGCGGGTTTATATGCAGGGCTGTCTCGGCGTCGATAATGGCTGAAGGAATGTCTTTAAGGTCCCGGGCGAAAAGCACGCTGCGGTTGAAGAATATCTCGTCGTATCCCGCGTTGGCCTCTATCGCCTGGCCATAGGCCGTCATCGCGTCGCGATACCTGCCGGAACGCGCCAGGGCGTTAGCCAGTTCGTAGTTCATGTTCACTTCGCGCCCGTTCCATCTGCGCGCCTTTTCCAGCTCGGACACAGCCTCCGGCACATTCCCTCCGCGGAACAGCGCGAATCCGCGGAAATAGTGGACCTCGCTCATCCAGCGGCAGAAGAAAAAGACGGGAAAGAGCAGGCATATGGCGACGGCGCAGGCGGCAAAAGCTTTACCAGCGCGGGACAGAGGACGGGTTTCCCCCGAGAAAGCCGAATCGCCCGCGAAGGCCCCGAACATCCACCAGAAGACAAGCGCCGGCACCGCGAAATGGAGGGAAACGTTCAGCATGTTGTCGGCCAGCATCCCGGCCATTCCGGCCAGGGCCGCCGCGCCGAAAAGCCTGGAATCCTCTCCGGCCCTGCTCCTGTTCCTTATATACGCGAGAACGGCCGCCACGAAAACGCAGACAAGAAGGCCGAGGCCTATTATTCCCGTCTGGGAGAGGACCTCTGCTATTTCGTTGTGCGCCCCGTTGGCGTGGGTGCGCAAAGGGCGAAGCGATTCGTATCTGGCGATGAACCCGGACTGGTAATACGGGAAGAAAAGCTCCAGAAGGCCCCACCCCGCGCCGGTGAACGGATTTTCCGCCGTCATGACGCCGGAAACCGACCATATCATGAGGCGCTGATGCCACGGGGCGTAGGCCGCGTTCGCGCCGCCCTCGAATGAAAACAGAGAGCCCTTCATCCGGGACATTTCCTCAACGCGCTGCACCACGGTGGGATGATAGTCGCCCACGCTGGATGAGGGCCAGAAGACAACAAGGAGCAGCGCCGGCGCGACAATGGCGCCCACAGCCGTCTTGCGGACAAGGGCAAGGCGCCGCAGTT
>Ga0074197_1001726_pt1 | contig 17300 bp, 11 predicted proteins | sample EPASupsiteSAE305_FD_64526 | JGI IMG/M metagenome (GOLD analysis project Ga0074197, IMG submission 64526) | Bioremediated contaminated groundwater microbial communities from EPA Superfund site, New Mexico - SAE3-05 reassembly with SPADES | ecosystem: Environmental > Aquatic > Deep subsurface >...
CGACAACTGGGGAGGGGTGATAAAGAGTGGTTGCTATACCATACGCCGCTACCCCTTTTGGCTCGACATGAATCGCTTTGTGGCCGAAGCGCTGGGTATGATGGGAGAAATGTTCAAAGACGGCAAGCAGGCGATAGAGGAAGAGACCGCCCGGTTTGCGCGCCGTTTTGGCGACATCGAGAACTATACCTTTAGTGACGGCACGCCTTTTGCGGATAGTCAAACCAAGAACTGGCTGCACTCTCTGGACAGGAGTGGTGGCGCGATAAATCAGCCGGCGACGCCCACCTCTGGCGATGATCTTGCGGTACACGTTGCGGAAGAATTTTCCCGCTGCCGTGAGTTAATGAACAGCGGCAAACAAGGGGAAGGGCTCTCCCAGATGCAGACATTATTGCAGACCAGCAGGTCGGGGCGTGAACGCTACCTTTGGCGGCTGTCGATGGTTCAGTTGTTGACGCTTTCCAGCATGGAGAAACTGGCCATTCCACATATCTGCGAACTGATGAAGGATTATGACGCGTATCGCCTGGAAGAGTGGGATCCAGACATGGCGCTTCATGCCTTAAGGACAGTCTGGAGCGTTTTACGGACACAGAATGATCCAGAATCGAAACGGAAAGCGGACGATGCCCTGTCGCGCATCTCCATGCTCTCCCCTTCCGACGCCTTCAATCTTATCACACCTTAAAACGGCAGTTGAACAGCCCTGGCGGATGCAATGCTGAAGTGCAACAGCGAGCAGCGGCTTGGCGCAACTCACTGTTGTCGCGAAAAACACCTCATGCAGCGAACAATATCCCCATACTTTTCGGGGCCGGTGGTTGAGCCGGTCCACCTCTGCCGCGCGCCTCTTTTTTTCTCGGATCACCAAAGCGGCGGCCGCCGTGGCCAGTTTCTTTTTCATTCTCCATCGTGGCGGTTGGTTGTACGATCAACAACTGGCGCTGAATAATCCCCTGTACAGGCGACCACCGCCTGCCTGACGAGCGAGCATCATCGTTATGCAGATCGTACATGTGTTCCTGTGCCGCAACCGCCGGCGGCAAAACAGCAATGATTCGTTGGAGCCGCGCGCCAATCAGCGATTCTGCTCAATTCGACAATGCAGAGCGATCGAAAGGACTGAAACCAATGACTTCCATGAAGACGCTTCAGAAAACGTGTGCAATCTGCGGCAAATCTTTTTCTCCGCAAAACCTCGTCCCCGGCGAAATAATCAGAGAAGAAATAGCCGCCGAAATCCTAAAATCACACCCGGACTGGTCGGCTGAAAAACTGATTTGCAAAGTTGACCTGTCAAAATTTCGAGGAAAATATGTGCATGACCTGCTGGAATCTGAGAAAGGCGAGTTGTCCACCCTGGAACAGGAGGTCGTGCGCAGTCTAAGCGAACATGACATTCTCTCGCTGGACACTGAATCCGAACTGGAACAGCAGTGGTCCTTTGGGGAGCGCATGGCAGACAAAATCGCCACTTTCGGCGGGAGTTGGACCTTTCTTATCTGCTTCGCCGTTTTCCTCTGCATCTGGATAGGGATCAATTCGCTTGTGCTGGTCCTGCGTCCGCTTGATCCCTATCCCTTTATTTTTCTTAATTTGATACTCTCCTGCCTTGCCGCCGTCCAGGCGCCCATCATTATGATGAGTCAGAATCGCCAGGAAGCAAAAGACAGAATTCGATCTCAACACGACTATCAGATCAACCTCAAAGCGGAGCTTGAAATCCGACATCTCCATGAAAAAGTAGATCATCTTCTTTCGCACCAATGGAGTCGCCTTGTGCAAATACAAGAGCTTCAACTGGAGCTCCTGGCGGAACTTGGCGCAAAAAAATAACACCAGGACAACGCTGTTCTTCCGCGCAAAAAAAGACGCTCAACCATGAAACGCATCCTCTGCTACGGCGACTCGAACACCTGGGGATACGACCCTGTGCAACGCGACCGTTTCGACGAAACCGCCCGCTGGCCTCGGGTGCTGGGGCAGATCCTGGCCAGCGGTTACGAGGTGATCGAAGAAGGGTTGGGCGGCCGAACAACCGTGTGGGACGACCCCATCGAAGGCTACCGAAACGGCCGCGAGTACCTGATCCCCTGCCTCGAATCGCATCGGCCGCTGGATCTGGTGGTCCTCCTGCTGGGAACCAACGATCTCAAAAAAAGGTTCAGCCTTTCCGCCTTTGATATTGCCCAAGGCGCAGGCGTGCTGGTTCGCGTGGTCCAGACCAGCCAGGCCGGCAGAGACGGCGCCGGGCCGCAAATTCTGCTGCTGGCGCCGCCGCCCATCGCCGCCCTCGACGAATATGCGGAGATGTTCGAAGACGCCGCCGGCAAATCGCAGAAGTTGTCCGGCCACTATGAACAGGTGGCCAAGGCCTTAGGCTGCGCCTTTCTGGACACGTCAAAGGTGATCGTCTCCAGCCCCCTGGACGGCATCCATTTTGAAAAAGACGAGCACCGCAAACTGGCTGAGGCCGTGGCGGCGAAGGTCAAGGAACTGATCGGCTGACCGATAACGCGGTTCATCGGCGGCCATGCACAATAGAAGCAAAACAACGAGGATTTACCGTGAGCACCAAAGCCCCATTGGACTACCAGCTTGTTCCCGCCGACGAAATCAGCCAACGCGTTGCCCGGCTGCAGCGCCACATGCAGCAAGGGCCGATGGATGGCGCGCTCATCCTCGATCCGGTGAACATGTATTACTACACCGGGACCATGCAACAGGGAGCGGTTTTTGTCCCAACCGAGGGCGAGCCGGTTTTCCTGGTGCGGCGAAGTTATGAGCGGGCGCAGATGGAATCGCCGCTGCAACAGATTCTGCCCTTAAAAGGATTGAGCCAGCTCCGGACAACCCTTGCAGATCTGGGCCTGCGCGCCAACGTCCTGGGAGTGGCGGAAACCACCCTGTCTGTGGCTGTATTCAAAACCTTGACCAAGGCGTTTCCAGGGGCAACATTCACCGACGTCAGTGGTCTACTGGCCATGGTTCGGGCGGTGAAATCCGACTACGAAGTGCAACGCCTCCGCAAAGCCGGCGCTCTGCACAAATTGGTCTACGACGCCATTCCCGCCATGATTTGCGAAGGCATGACGGAATGGGAACTTGGCAGCGCAATCCAACAGAAAATGATGGCCCTGGGCTACACCGGCATCACTCGGTTTACCGGCTTTGGCATGGAGCTGATCATCGGGATTGTCAGTTGCGGCGAATCGGGCAATTATCCCACCGCTTCGGTTGGGCCGGGGGGCTTGACCGGGCTGTCGCCGGCCTTTCCGCTGGTTGGGGGCAACAGGAAATTGGGCCGGGGCGAGCCCATATTCATTGACACCGGGTTCGGTTACGAGGGGTATTTCACCGACAAAACGAGAATTTTCTCCCTTGGCGCCCTGCCCGCCCCTGCGCTGGACGCCCACAAGGCGTGCCTGGACATTCAGGAAGCCGTGCGATGTCGCCTCAAGCCCGGCGCTGTCCCATCGCAAATCTATACCGAGGTCTGCAACCAATTCGTGCATTCCCGTAATTTTGCGAAGCACTTCATGGGGTTCGGCAGCAATCAGGTCCCGTTCCTTGGCCACGGCATCGGCCTGGCCATTGACGAATTGCCGGTTATTGCAGGAAAAATGCACACGCCGCTTGAAGCCAACATGGTTATTGCCCTGGAGCCCAAAAAGGGGCTGGAAGGCATTGGCCTGGTTGGGATTGAGAACACCTTTCTGGTCACCAAGGCAGGAGGCGAAAAACTGACCGCCGGATCGGACGAGGTGACCATCGTCTAAAAACGCCCCCTCGACGCTCCCTTGATGCGCCAACATGCACGACCAACGGGGCGCGAACCCGTTGGAAATGCGGCACATTGCGCCAGCAAAACTCCGCCCGGATCGAAAGGAAGCTGATTGACGAATCCGCCCCTGCGCACTTTCGCAAGGAACCGGTCAAGAAATCGCTTGCGCTGTCTTGCCACTTACCGATATATTCCCATCTCTTCTTGAGGGCGATTAACTCAGCGGGAGAGTGCCACCTTCACACGGTGGAAGTCACAGGTTCAAATCCTGTATCGCCCACCAAATGGCCGCATCAGGGTTCTTGATTATTCAAGAACCCTTTTTTTATGCTGAAAAAACGGCGGAGTTGCACGCCTGCCGCACCGGTTGCAAACCTTCTGTTTTCTTGACGCCCACTCATCACAACTGCTTTCCAGGAAAATTATGCCAACCATTCCATTACAATTTTCCGACGAAATCCTTGTTCCCCAGTCGCCGGCAACGGTCTGGTCCGTTCTGGCCAATATGGCCGAATATCCGGCATGGTGGCCGCAATATTTATTTGTCCGTCTCCTGCATGCCGAAGCCGATCTCATCGGAACGGAATTTACGATCCGCCCCTACGGCTGGCGTTCATTTCTTTGCCGAGTCACAGCCTGCGAGCAACCGGCCTCCATCCGCCTGCAATACGACAGCAGTTACATGAGAGGAACCGCACAATGGCGTTTGGAGCCTGCACAACAAGGCACAAGGGTCATCTATGCCATGGATGCAACCACGCAAGACGTCATGGTCTATCTCACCAGCTTCATCATCAGTTTGCAAAGCATCCATTCTTCTTCTATGCGGGCAATCTTTCGCAATCTCACCAAGCAACTGCGCCGGATTGATCCGGCGGCTTAACGGGCGATCGCCTGAACAACAGGCCGGCGCAACAGCGAACAATTGGAGATGCGCTCTATGCAAGAATCTCCAACAACAATTCCGGCAGACTCTTCATGGTGATCTTTCCCTGACCAGCCAGCCCAATCGAAGCAGCGCAACTGTTGCAGGGACAGACAACCGTTGCCGCATCCATCTCCAAAGCCCGCCCCACAATTTCATCTGCGGAATTCTTGCAGCACCGATCATTTTGCAAATCGATGATCGTCAGCCCGTCAACAGCCTGCAGTTGTTTGCGATATCGGCTCCAATCAAACGATCCCGCTGGATACGCGCTCCGCGCAAACGAATGACACCCTTCAAAATAGCCGATGCGCATGGGTTTGACGGCAAGTTGCCGCTGGCCGAGTTGATCAAAAATCAAGTCGGGCAGGTACACATGGCGGTCCTGGGCGTATGGAGCAGCGTTTCGCGCCGCGTAGGCGCAGCCCATACAGCAATAGGCCAGCTTTTTGGCGCCTTTCCGGGTTGCTTGTTCGTCGTTCTGCTTGTTGAAGGCAACGCTTTCAGCGAGTGCTGCGTCGCGGTCGGGGGAGCGCGGCATCATGGCAAAGGGCATTCCGCAACATTGTTCCTGGTCCAGGTAGGTGTAATCGACCTTGAGCAGCTCCAGCACCCGGATGTAGTCGCGAACCAGAAACGGGTCGGCAAATGGCCGATAACAACCAAAGACAACACAATATTCCGCCTGCTCCTTGGGCTTGGGCACGCCAAGCCCGGCAAGCAGGCGGGTGCGCAGCACAGGAGTGACGGCGTGATTGCCGCATTTCCTGACCGCATCGAGTTGTTCCTCCGTGCTGCGGCCGTAGGCCAAGGCGGCCGCACCGGCCTGCCAGACTGAAAGCGAACTTGGTTTTTTCATACGTTAATCCGTTGGGTTAGTGGAGCATCGATGTAGACTACCATTACGAATCGTCACGTTCAACCTTGCAAACGCGGATTCGAGAATCTGCATACCAGTCGTCATAGGCTTGCTGCGCTTCCCTGTGCACCGGGTTTTCCTTCCAGGCCTGAATGGCCGCCAAAGACTCCCAATAGGAAACCGTAACGCCGATATCCTGCCGAGCGCCCTCGTAACCCAGAAATCCTGGCTGGCCCTGGAGTTCCTTCAAAACCCGTCTGGACATTTCCGCGTAGCCATGGTCGCCCTCCTTTCTCAACGAGGTGAAAATGACCGCGTAGTACGGCGGCCGCGGCGTCTGAACAATCTTGCTCATGCGCTGTTCCTCTGCTGGCTCTCTGTTGATGGGCCTAAAACAACAGACAGATTTTTTAATTATTCACCCCGAAGCCGCCGGGCGCGCGAGAAAAGCGGACCTTTGGCGGCTTCCGGCTGCGCTTGCATCCCTGTGGCTGCTTCCAACGCAAATGACGACGCGGGTTTGGCCGCCATCTCCACGAGCACACCGAGGATAACGCTCGCCAAAGCCCAAGATTGCACGCTTCGCCGGAAACGACGCCCTGCCCCGACCATGCCCGTGCTGTGCGCAGCATGCCTCGTTTGCCTGAGAAATGGAATGAAATTTCGGAGTTCACATTGACGGCCTGCGCAAAGAACGTAGCTGCGCATTCCATTGCAATGCGATGGCCAAAGAATGGCGCCTCAAAGGCGTTTATCGTGGAGCGACAAGGCCTCCAGGGTTGGAGGTTGCCCTCCGAACGCGGCGACTAAAAATGAAAATTGTACAGGATACCAAGATGATATAAAAAAGTATTCCCTTTGGCGTTGATTGGGTGTTAACGATAGGGGCGCAGGTTAGACGAGGGGTGACATGGAATGTAGCGGTCCGTAGTGCCGAGGCGGTTAGGTCAAGATTTATTGGAAAAATGTTGACCATTTTCATTCTATTTTGTGAAGTATACTACTTTTATGAATAATTATTTTAGTGATCGTGAAAACGGTCCTCGCGCCCGTACTGAACAGGCTATCACACCTGCAGTCTGGTCTGGTATAGTAGGGACTATACAATCACTGATTAGCAGTGGTGCTTTCGGTTTTCGATTTCCTGAACGATGCCCGGATGGGCAAGTAACCTGTGGGTGTGATACGGATGTTTTAGGGGTCACTGTGAAGACAGAAATGCCTGGACTAACCTGGCCACTGGAAACAACACAGGTAGTTAAAAGTGATTGGACATCTGAAAGCAGGCCATTCGCTCCTAACACTTTGCTTATCCTCGATTTCCTCGAATTTGTTCACGCCTCAGTCGCTAAACCGATCCTTGGTAAGTACCACGACTACTTCAATCATCACCATCTGACTTTCGATCAACAAACCGGACAAGAAGAATTTCGCAAAACAATCAACAGTTTTTTTGCTCGCAACGGTATTGCATACGAAATGAGGTCAAGTGGCCGTATAGAGCGTATGCTTCCTATAATACTTGGCGAAGAACTTAAACAAACCGTATTTCGAACCGGGGATATCACACTCGATAACATGTTGGAAGAGTGTCGGCGAAAGTTCGTCGACCGTGATCCACTTGTACGTCGTGAAGCGCTAGAGCGTCTCTGGGATGCATGGGAGAGACTCAAGTCATTAGCTGATTCAAACGACAAAAAAAAATCGATCAAGATAATTCTCGAGGCTCTAACCTCAGAGCCTGCTCTGCGCGACAGGTTGGAAAAAGAAGCTTTAGAGTTGACATCCATCGGCAACAGTCATCTCATCAGGCACTCCGAAATTAGCCAGATCCCTGTCATTGACGTAGATCATGTTGACTACCTGTTTCATCGCCTTTTTTCTATGATTCATTTGATGTTGCAAAAAAAACGCCCCTCATAACGTGCGGTTACTGCGTTGATAGAGCTATTCAGGCAAGATTCCTCCTGTCAGTCCTGACTTATTGGAAAAGGTGCGCCACGAGGCTGCACGAAAGATGGGGGGGAGGCCCCTCGAGGTCGGCTTGCAAGAGCAGGCTTCAAACCACCTTAAGTTGCTGTGGTAAAGAGCCATGGTGGTGAGCGTTAAGGGAAAAGGCCCGGCGTTGGATCGGGTCAGGTATGGATCATGGAGACGAATAACCCTGAACCACTGATGAGGTGTCGAAAATACAAGTTGCTGTCAAAACTGGGAGCCTTTTCCACCCCAGGATAAGTTCGGAGGGAACCTGTTTACTGTCCGAACGGCAGCCGGCATAAAGGTGGCGTGAACATGATCTGGGCTTTCGTGTGGAACGTGGGAACCTGTCGTTCCGATGCCAAGGGAGAAATCCAAGTGGAGGCCCCACGAGGATGAGAGTACCGATGCGGAGCACAGGGACGGATTACCTCGTAGTAGTGTTGAAGCCGCTGTAATGGAGGGGAGCGAAGGGGGTAACATGTCCAGGATTCCTTTTGGGTCAACCAGAGATGGGAGGAACCTCGAAGTAATTCACGCCTAGATTAGACGCGAGGTGGGCATGAGGAGCCGGATGAGCTGAGAGGTTCACGTCCGGATCTGTGAGGGCCTGGGGGTGAGATTCCCCTGGGCTACTCGACTGTTGACCATCGGCATATTGACTCTTTTTCCTGTATTTTATACCAAGCTATCCCATCAGGTTAATTCAATAGAAAATTACAATTTAGCTATTAATGATTAACATAAAAACAATTTCTGAATCGATTAATATATATAGTGGATATTTTGCAAACACGCTACTGCTTGCAAAATCTGAACTTCCACTTAGAAATGCATTACATTCTCACTTGCTAAGTCATGACGATCGGAGTGCTGGAGCAGGGTGGTTATCTGAGAAAAAATATTCTGGCAAGGGGGTAAAATGTGACCTTGCAAAAGAAAATTCAGTAGCCATCGAAATTAAGCTTTGCTATTCATTTGAATTTACAGACAAAATAATAGATAAACAAATAATTTATTTCGCAATTAATGACTTAAAAAAACTTATAAATAATGATGTTTTCAATCAAAATGAAGAAAAATTTTTTATTCTTTTTGCAATTCACCTTAACCCTGCACAACTTGTAGGAGAAGAATCACATTTATTTAAGCAAATAGGATACATAACGGGTGAATCAAATATACCTCATATTGGAAAAAGTTATTTATCTCTTAATGATTTATGTATCAATGGTACAAAATACAGCCAAAACCAAGTACAGCAATTGTTAACCATTAGAGGGAAAAATTTATTCGATATCGATATAAAAAATATTTGCAGTATTGTGAATGGTAAAATAATCGATAAATTTCAACATATAGAATGTAGCACGCAGCCAAAAAAAACATTAAATTATATAGATTATTCGTCAATTCCAATGTTTACAATTATCAATCAAAAGAGAATTGATTATAGCCTTATATTTTTTTTATATGAATTGCAATTATGTGGCTAGCTAGACGTTTCACGCCACTTTACTACGCTCCGTTTGAACTCGCTGTGGGTCTCCGGTGAACTCACCGTTTAGGTCAAGATATCTCTGAGATATGATGAACCAGTTCAGGTAATTGTTCCTATGATGGACCCTATTGTAACGAACTCAATCGACAGAGTATTGGAAAGATGGTGGAGTGCGCCATAAAAGGAGGCTACATGTTTGATTTTATGGTGATCTTCATAAGAAACGTTTTGCTCGGCGCCATTGCCATGGCGCCCTGGTTATCCAGCACACCTGCATCGGCGTTGGAGGCGATTTTAACGCCCATCCTGTCAACAGCTCCCAATTTCAGGGACCTTGCGGGAATATCGGCAAGCAATGGGGGCACCGGCTTCGTCAACTCGACCAGCAACGGCGGGGTGATGCGGACTGGGGTTTTTTATCGCACCAATGCGCTGAATAATCTCAACAACGCGGATTGGGCCACTCTTTCGGCGCTTCATATCTACCGCGACATCGACCTGCGAACGCCTGACGAAATCTATGGCCCCCCAGCGGCGCAGGATGTGGCGCCGGAAGGGGCTATATGGACCAATATCAATATTTATGGCACGCAAGGGCCGATACCCTCACCGCTTTGGGGCACTCCCGCGAATGCGGTTTCCTTCATGAAGTCAGGATACCAGGCGTTCGTCACCGATTCGGTTCAACGGAACGGGTTTCGCACGGTATTACTGACCTTGGCCCATGACACCGGGCCTGACCTATGGCACTGTGCAGGCGGCAAAGACCGCACCGGCTGGACAGCGGCCCTCCTGCAGAGCATCGCCGGTGTGCCGGATGCGACAATCATGCAGGACTATCTGGCCACCAACAGTTACTTTTCGGCCTTAATACACACCACCAAAGAGTATATTTCGGTGGTGCATCCCACATGGGACCCAGCGACCATTGACGCCCTCCTGGGCGTTCAGTCCAGCTATCTTCAGACTGGTCTTGACCAAGTGGTGGCCTCCTACGGGTCGATGTCTGCTTATTTGACGCAAGGATTGGGCCTCACACAGGCAGATATCTACGTCTTACGCGCCAAAATGGTCTTCTACTCGGCGTTGCCTGGGCAGAGTGGGCTGGTCGGCAATGCCGCCTCCGGCGCCGAGCTTTTGAACGCCTTGCAGAACTCACCCCTCTCGGGCCACTATACCGACTACAATTACTATCTCCAGTCAGCGGTCGACCAGGGAACGCTCGGGGGCGTCGAGACGCGGGTTGGCGGCCAAGTGCATGCCGCCGCCGCCTCGTTTCTCCTGCGCCAGGCGCAGCGGCTCGACGAGGTGATCACGCCCTATACCAGCGGTTGTGAGCTGCCCCAAGGTCAAACTCGGATCTGGATGGCCGGCAATGGGGATACTTTTTCCACCTCTGGCCACGACGGCATTGACGGCAGCACGGAAAACAGTGGCGGCTCAACCATAGGCGCCACCTACCGGATAAGCAGTCAGGCTTCGGCCAATATGAGCCTCGGCTACGACTGGGGTTCGGTCGAAAGCGCCGATGCCACCGCCACGGTCAACACCGTTCTGGCCACCCTTGGCGGACGGTACGGGTTTTCGGCTCTTGATGTCGGGCCTTTCATCGAGGGCCGTGCGAACGCCGGCTGGGTGGACTATGAAAGCGAGCGCGGCTTGGGCGGGGGCCTGGGAACCGCAACCGGTTCCACCACCGGTGTCGTGTATAGCGGTCAGGTTCGGGTTGGAAACGCTATTCGCCTGATACCGTTGACGATTACTCCCCAAGTAGGGGCTCGGGTGACCGGGGTGTCCCTCGACGACTTCAATGAAGGCGGCAGTGACCTTGCGCTGAATGTCCATGGTGTTGACGAAACGTTTTTCAGCCTTCTCGCCGATCTGGATTTCAGCTTCAATCCAAAACCATTAGGGGAATGGACCCTAGCGCCTGTCCTTACCCTCGGTTACGAGCGGATACTTGACGCCCCCCAGGTTGAAGGCGTTGCGACGCTGTACGGTTTCACCGTGCGTCAACAATCAGCCTATGAAAGCCATGATCTAATGAAGGCCAGTGTGGGGCTCTCGGCCAAGCAGGGCGCTTTTACCGTAAAAGGCAGGGTGAGCGGGGTGATTTCCGAGGAGACGAACAGTGCCGGCGCGAGCGGACTTCTGTCGCTTGCCTACAATTTCTAGCGGCTCTTCCTCGCAACGGAGACGAAACTGCCAATGTCTTCTTCCATTTCCAATCAAACGAAGCATGATGCACAGCGCAAAATATCGCCGACGAAGGTCTGACATTTCAAACGAAGTGAGAAATCTCGCGCCTTCATGAGGTTTTCCTTCGCGAGAACAGCCTTGATCAACGACTGCGCGGCAACCGCGCGCCGCTGTTGATTAACGCCCATTCGCAATTTTACGCCGCTCAACCCGTGGGCAGGGACTTCAATCCGCCCAATATCACCTACCAGGAAATGCGCCAGGTTATTGCGCAGTTTCTCGCCTACGCGCTGTCACAACCCGAAATTCGCATCGGCCCCCACCGGGATATCCTGGTTTGGCGTCAACATCCCTCGCCGCGCAACAATCCTGTGAGCGTAACGCATTCAGGCCCTCCGCAGCGCAGAAATAATTCCATTTCCAAAGCAAATGAGGCATGCTGCACGTAGCCTCATTTCGTCGACGAAGGTGGGGCAGATTGAACGAAGTGAGCAATCTCGCGCCATGACGAGATTTCCCCTCGCGGCGCCCGTCGGGGCATTCCACAACACGCGCCGATCTTGCAGGAGCAATGGAGCAACTACAACAATTTTGCCGTAAATGAACCTGAGCAAATGAATCAGCAGCACAACTCATGCCAAATAATTGATATTGACGACATACTAAAAGAGGGGCTCTCTTTTCACCGCAAAGGTTTTATAACCCGAGCCAAGTCAACCTATGGAGAAATCATAAAAATCAACCCCAATCACGCCAACGCGCTCTTCCTGCTGGGAGTTATCCATGCGCAAAAAAACAACCACCAGCAATCGGTCGGTTTGATCAGCAAAGCCATTGCCTGTCAGCCGGACAACGCCTATTTCCATTTCGTTCTAGGCAATTCTCTCAAAGAACTGGGAATATTCGATCAGGCCATATCCCATTACGACCAAGCCATTGCCCTGAAGCCTGACTATGCGGAGGCCTATCTTCACCGAGGAGCGGCTCTTCACGAATTGCATCAGTTTGAACGTGAGATATGGAATTACGACCAGGCCATTGCACTGAATCTGCCTAATCTGTCTGATACGGACAGACGCACAGAAGCGCATTTCAAACGCGGCAGTGCAATGAAAGAGCTGAAGCGTTGGCAGGAAGCTCTGGTCAGCTACGATCAGGCCATCAATCTCAACCCACATCATGCAGAAGCGTTATGCAATCGCGGCAATATTCTCAACGAGTTGAAACAACTTGAAGAAGCGGTGGCGAGCTACAACAAAACCATTGAGCTTGAGCCGAGCTACGCCGAACCCTATTACAATCGGGGAGTTGCCTTAGCTGGACTCAATCAAATGGACGAAGCGATTGCGAGTTACGATCAGGCGATTGCACTCAAACCCGATTACATGGGGGCGCATTACAACAAATCGCTGGCGCTGCTGGTGAAAGGAGAGTTGGCGGCTGGCTGGGAACTCTATGAATGGCGATGGAAAAACGAAAATGACGGCCCAAAGCAGCGCGACTTTAGCCAGCCTTTGTGGCTTGGCAAAGAGCCGCTCCAGGGGAAAACGATCCTGCTCCATAACGACCAGGGCCTGGGAGACGCCATCCATTTCTGCCGGTACGCCCGCCATGTTGCCGCGCTCGGGGGGACTGTGGTTTTAGAGGTCCAGCGGCCGTTGACGTCGCTTCTCAAGCATCTGCAAGGCGTCGACACAGTTATAGCTAGGGGCCAGGCCTTGCCCGATTTTGATTGCCACTGCCCTTTGCTCAGCCTGCCGCTTGCCTTTGGCACGACGCTTGACAATGTGCCCAATGAGCGGCGATACCTCTCCAGCGACCCGGAAAAAATCAGGTTGTGGGACAAGAAACTTGGCAGGAAAACGGCCAAACGCATTGGACTGGTGTGGAGCGGCAACGAACAACATTCCAACGATCACAATCGCAGCGTAACCCTGGCCCAGTTGCTGCCGCATCTCCCCTCCTCTTTCCATTACGTCAGCCTGCAGAAAGAACTCCGTGCCGTCGACCGGAAAACCCTGAGCCAGCAAAGCATGGTTGAACATTACGGAGAAGAGCTGCACGATTTTTCCGATACCGCAGCGTTATGCGATTTGATGGACCTGGTCGTCAGCGTTGACACCAGCGTTGCCCATTTGTCTGCGGCTTTAGGCAAGCCCACCTGGATACTTCTCCCGTTCAAGCCGGATTGGCGATGGCTGCTCGACAGATCGGAGAGTGTTTGGTATCCGACCGCGCGCCTTTACAGACAAAACAAACGCGGCGAATGGGGAAATGTGTTTGAATCTATCCGCGATGATCTCTTACAATGGCACGGGCAAGCGAGGTGAGTTCAAGCCAGAGCCCTTTCAACCTTATCCAGCAAAATCTTGCGGTTAAACAACGTTTATGCCAGCTTGCCTTCCTGCCGCATTCACACGGAAACAGCGTATGATTTTTCCTCTCAAGACAATGCCGACAGCCTTCCGTGTCGCCGCCTTTTGCATCCTGCTGGGCATCCTGCTGGTCTTCGGCCATCTCAGCCATTTCAGCCTTTTCGACAGCGTCCCGGAGTTTCAGGCGCACGCCGCCGAACCTGGCGGCAAGCCGCCCCGCACCCTGCGAGTGGTCATGGACAACAACTACCCGCCCTATGTGTTTGTTAACAGCGAAGGACAGGTCCAGGGCATTCTGGCCGACCAGTGGCGACTGTGGCAGGAAAAAACCGGCATTCGGGTGGAAATAACCGCCACCGACTGGACTGAGGCCCTCCGGGATATGAAGGCCGGCAAGTATGATGTGGTGGACACCGCCTTCGAAACCGAGGAGCGCAAAACCTGGCTCGATTTCGGCAAGCCCCATGCCCGCATTGAGGTGGCCGCCTATTTCGACACGGCCATCAGCGCCATCACCACCGCCGATTCCTTGCGGGGATTCGTTGTCGCGGTCAAGGAAGGCGACGCCGCCATCGACCTGCTGCGAAGCCGTGGGGTCGATAATCTCGTTTTCTTCAAAGGCTACGAGGCGATTGTTCAGGCCGCCAGGGAACACAAGGTTAACGTCTTTGTCGTCGACACCCCGCCGGCGCTCTATTTCCTCTACAAATACGGCTTGCAACACGATTTCAAGGCGTCGCCGCCGCTCAACGTGGGGGAATTCCACCGCGCAGTGAGCAAGGGCAACACCGCGCTGCTGCGAGAAATTGAAGCGGGCTTTGCCCTGATTACTCCCGGCGAACTGGCGAACATCGAAAAGAAATGGTACGGCGCGCCCCTTTTCAGCGGGGTTTCAGGCGCGCAACTGTTGGCGGGCGGCGGCGGCCTGAGCCTGGTTGTGCTGCTGCTCTTTCTCTGGAACTATTCGCTGCGCTCGGCGGTGCGCAAGCGAACCGCCGAGCTGGAAAGCAGCCGTGAGGCCCTGCGGGAAAGCGAGGCGCGGTACCGTGAACTGGTCGAGCAGGCCAGCGCCATCATTCTGCGCATGGACCGCGAAGGGCGAATCTGTTTTCTCAACGACTACGCCCTGCGCTTTTTCGGCTACCAACTCGACGAAGTCATCGGCCAAAGCCTTATCGGCGTCATTGTCCCTGAAACCGATTCCGCCGGAAAAAACCTGCGCGAGATGATCGCCGACATCGGCCGCCATCCCGAACAGTATGCAGCCAACGAAAACGAGAACATCTGCCGCGATGGTCGGCATGTCTGGATCGCCTGGGCGAATAATCCGTTGTTCGACGCCGAGGGGCAGTTCAGCGAGATTCTGTGCGTGGGCAATGAGATCACTGATCGCAGGATGGCTGAAGACGCCCTGCGACGCGAACGGCAGCGCCTGGAATTCGTGATTGACGGTTCGCGCCTTGGGGTGTGGGAATGGAACATCCAGACCAATGAACTGGTGCTCAATGAGACCTGGGCGGAGTTGATCGGCTATGCCCTTGATGAATTGCTGCCCTACGACTATGTCACCTGGGAAAGGTTACTCCACCCCGACGACCTGGAACGGGCCAGAGATACGTTGTTCTCCTGTGTGGAGGGAAAAACTTCCCATTATGCCTGCGAAATCCGGATGCGGCACAAGGACGGCCACTGGGTCTGGATTCTCGACCGCGGCCGGGTCTTCACCCGCGACGCCGCAGGCAACCCGCTGTCGATGTTCGGCACCCATACCGACATCACCACCATCAAACGGGCCGAGGAAGAGGTGCAGGCCACCAGCGAATTGCTCTCGCAGTTCATTAAGAATTCGCCGATTTACGCCTATATCAAAGAGGTGAGCCCCACCGAGAGCCGGACCCTCAAGGCCAGCGACAATTTTCAGGACGTGATCGGCATACCGGCTGCCGAAATGCTTGGCAAAACCATGGCCGAGCTGTTTCCACCCGAATTTGCAGCCCAGATCACTGCCGACGATTGGCAGGTGGTTTCCCAGGGAAAGATCTTGCAACGTGAAGAAATCCTGGAGGGACGGACTTACACCACCATAAAGTTCCCCATTCGGTTGGGAGAAAGAAACCTTCTTGCCGGCTACACCATTGATCTGACTGATCGCGTCCGAGCCGAGGAGGAGCGAGAAAAGCTGCGGGGACAGCTGATCCAGGCACAAAAAATGGAATCCGTGGGCCGGTTGGCCGGAGGAGTCGCTCATGATTTCAACAACATGCTTGGCGTCATTATCGGCCATTGCGAACTGGCGCTCCGGGGGGTGGACGACAAACATCCACTGTATGCCAGCCTGCGGAATATACTTAAGGCGGCCGAGCATTCCGCCGATCTGACCCGGCAGCTCCTGGCTTTCGCCCGCAAACAGATCGTGACCCCTCAAATGCTCGATATCAACACGACCGTAACAGAGATGCTGGAGATGTTGCGGCGTCTCATTGGCGAGGATATCGATCTGGTCTGGCAGCCGGGAAGCAACCTGGGCCAAATATATATTGATCCTTCGCAACTCGACCAGATCCTGGTGAATCTGTTTGTCAACGCCCGCGACGCCATCGGCGAGACCGGCAAGGTCACCATCGAGACCGATCTGGTCACCATTGATGAACGCTATTGTGCCGATCATGTCGAGGTTGAGCCAGGCGCCTATGTGTTGTTGGCGGTGAGCGATGACGGATGCGGCATTGATGCGGCCCTCGTGCCCCTCTTGTTCGAACCCTTTTTTACCACCAAGGAGATGGGCAAGGGCACAGGCCTGGGGTTGGCGACGGTCTATGGCATTGTCAAACAAAACAAAGGGTTCATCAATGTCTACAGTGAACCAAACCAGGGGACGACCTTCAAGATTTACCTGCCTCACCATGGGACCGGTCCCGAGCCTGCGATTGAATCGGCATCGAATCAGGCGGCTACAGGCAACGAAATCGTCCTGGTGGTGGAAGATGAACCGATGATTCTTGAAGTCGTCACGACCATGCTGGAGAGTCTGGAGTACACCGTCCTGGGCGCTTCCGACCCGAACGAGGCCATGCGCCTTGCCCGAGAGCACGGCAGCACGATTCACCTACTGGTGACCGACGTGGTCATGCCTGAAATGAACGGCCGCCTCCTCGCCAACCAACTACGCGCCCTGCTTCCCGGACTGCGCTGTCTGTTCATGTCCGGCTACACCGCCAATGTCATCGCCCACCATGGCGTGCTTGACGAGGGGGTGCACTTTATCGAAAAGCCGTTCACCTTGCACGCCCTTGCCGCCAAGATCAGAGAAGTTTTGGCGACGGATCGGGATTGATCTGCTCCGCAAGAGGCAAAGATCGCTTATCATGAGGGATTCGGGGATGTGTATACCGAATGCATAGTTCTCATGCTCGCCTTGATGCACCCTGTTCTTGTCCGGCTACAAGGCCAATGTCACTTTGGCGTTCGATGGGCCTGCCAAGTTTTATAAATTATTCAAACGGCATCCACCTTGACCTGACAATTATGGAGGTTATTTTAATTACAAATAACAACTGTAAACTTGGCGGCATGTACTCAAAACATCACATCAAGGTGAACCAATGAAAAAGTCAAAAATGTTAGCTACTGTTATTGCGTTGTTTCTGTTTATTTGCGGTTCCAGCATCGCCCTGGGG
>Ga0074197_1001729_pt1 | contig 17288 bp, 16 predicted proteins | sample EPASupsiteSAE305_FD_64526 | JGI IMG/M metagenome (GOLD analysis project Ga0074197, IMG submission 64526) | Bioremediated contaminated groundwater microbial communities from EPA Superfund site, New Mexico - SAE3-05 reassembly with SPADES | ecosystem: Environmental > Aquatic > Deep subsurface >...
TGTAATATTTTAATAAAGCTATACTTGTATAATGAAGCTTTTTTGCGCGCGCGTCAGCGCGTCCGCCCAACATACGCTTAACCTGGGAGCCCGTCACGCGCTACTGCGCGTACGGCGAACTCTTTTAGATTCGGAATAGCTCTTTCACTTTTACCAGCGCGACTCAGGTTGAAGCGATTGTTAGAAATCAAGAATTCTTTTCTTCAAAATGATCTTTATCCTTGATTCTTTATATTTTCCTGATTACTCTTAAAAATTGTATTGTATTCATGATCTTTGATTCTTTTTCCGAATGCTACTTCCTCTATTGATTTTATATTCATGATTCTAACTTCGCCGAAGGCGATTCTTCATGATTCCTACATTCATGATTATTTCTTCAGCGCGCCGAAGGCGCAAATTTCCGAGAATCTATCATGAATCCAACAAGCATATGAATCCAAGATACGACCCTGAATGCAACAACCTGAAATATTTCTTTCTTCATTTCCTTATGGCTGTATTCCTAACATTTGCTTAACCTGCGAGGCGTTTTGGCGCGATTCTTGCCGAGGAGCGAAGCGACGACCAGCAAGAATCGTGACATAGCCGAGTCAGGTTGAAGCAGTTGTTATGTGATTTCAAACATATACTTTCTATCTTCCCGAGAATGAAGTGGAAAATTAGCATAATGTAAATATTTTGGGTTTACATGGTTATTCCAAAGTTGAAGATATAAATCTTCGGTATTCAGTTCTACACAAATCATATTTAAATCGATATCATAACATTCTGAGTATGTTGAATGCGCAGGATTGGGAAATGAATCCTTAAATGTTTTATTATATTCTGGTTGAAAATACTTGATTAATGCAGCTTCTGTGAAATTTATTTTATGTTGCTCAGATATTGGATTCTCCATAACATTTAAGAAATGTTTTTTATCCTCATCCATTGTTGTTGCATATGTTTTAGAACGACCATCAAAACTAGTTAACATAATCTCATTAAAATCGCATAAAAGCATCCACACTTCTTGATCTGGAGACCTTTTAATTGCTTCTGCATATATATTTTGTAGTGTGGAGTGATTCTTTAATCTATCAAGAGCATTACGGGAGCCATCTGATCCAAAGGATTGTCCTATGTATAGAACTTCTAAATTTAAGTGTTGTACCATGGTATGGCCAAAGTTCATTAATTGAAGTGCCGCTTTTTGATGGAACACTTCGCTTGTATCATTGTCTGTAATTTTTAATTCAGTATACGGATACTCTGAAGCAACTGAAATGTTATTCGTTCCTAATTGATTTATCCCAATGGTTGGTATTCTGATTTTTTGATCACCGATTTGTTTAAGATAATCTATGTAAATCTTTCCCCCATCTATTTTTATAGATTTTGGATCTACGCTTATTCTTGGTCGTTTTCCAATGATATAAATATGTGGATTAAATTGTAATTGAGAAGTGCTATTTAAGAAATCCTGTTGAACCAACATTCTGTTACCAGCACACATATTTAAACCAAGTTCTGTAAGATATTTCCTCATTATTTCCTCCGCCCGAAGGGTCCACATAACATACGCTTAACCTGGGAGCCCGTCGCGCGCTACTGCGCGTACGGCGAACTCTTTTAGATTCGGAAAAGCTCTTTCATTTTTACCAGTGCGACTCAGGTTGAAGCGATTGTTAGAAATCTCATATTTCTTTTCTTTAAAATGATCTTTAGCCTTGATTCTTTATATTTTCCTGATTACTCTTCAAAATTATATTGCATTCATAATCTTTGATTCTTTTTCCGAATGCTACTTCCTCTATTGCTTTTATATTCATGATTCTTGATTTACCGAAGATGATTCTTTATGATTCCCATATTCATGATTATGTTTTCAGCGCGCCGAAGGCGAAAAACTCCGAAAATCTATCATGAATCCAACAACCATATGAATCCAGGATACGAACATGAATGCAACAACATGAAATCTTTCTTTCTTCATTTCCTAAAACTGTATTCCTAACATACGCTTAACCTGGGAGCCCGCCACGCGCTACTGCGCGTACGGCGAACTCTTTTAGATTCGGAAAAGCTCTTTCTACTTTTACCAGCGCGACTCAGGTTGAAGCGATTGTTAGAAATCAAATATTTCTTTTCTTCAAAATGTCCTTTATTCTTGATTCTTTATATTCTTCTTCTTACTCTTCAAAATTGTAGTGCATTCATGAGCTTTCGTACTTTTTTTTCGAAGGCTACTTCCTTTATTGCTTTTATATTCATGATTCTTACTTCGCCGAAGGCGATTCTTCATGATTCTTTCTTCAGCGCGCCGAAGGCGCAAATTTCCGAGAATCTATCATGAATCCAACAAGCATATGAATCCAAGATACGAACATGCATGCAGCAACATGAAATATTTCTTTCTTCATCTCCTTATGGCTGTATTCCTAACATACGCTTAACCTGGGAGCCCCGTCACGCGCGAAGCGCGCACGGCGAACTCTTTTAGATTCGGAATAGCTCTTTCACTTTTACCAGTGCGACTCAGGTTGAAGCGATTGTTAGAAATCAAATATTTCTTTTCTTAAAAATGATCTTTATTCTTGTTTTTACATTTTCCTGATTACTCTTCAAAATTGTACTGCATTCATGATCTTTGATTCTTTTCTCGAACGCTACTGCCTCTATTGCTTTTATATTCATGATTCTTGATTCGCCAAAGGCGATTCTTCATGATTCCTACATTCATAATTTCACCTTCAGCGCGCCGAAGGCGCAAATTCCCGGGAATCTATCATGAATCCAACAAGCATATGGATCCAGGATACGAACATGAATGCAACAACATAAAATCTCTTTTTCTTTATTTTCCTAAAACTGTATTCCTAACATACGCTTGACCTGCGAGCTCGCCCTGGCTACTGCCAGGTTGGCGTCATTCTTGCCATTTCCAGGAAAAGCCTCTTCGCTTCTTACGAGGCGTACTCACGCAAGAATGATGACAAAGAGCGAGTCATGGTCGAAGCGATTGTTAGGCTTGAATCTTGCTACCCTGATCTTACATTCTATATTTCAAATTCACATTCTCGATATTTTTCTTTTTGCTGCTTTGCTTCGTTGCGATAGAAAAACGCCGTCTGTCTTTACTTTATGTAAAGACGGCAAGTTTTTCATCGCAATCGGCCTAACATACGCTTGACCTGCGAGCTCGCCCGCAAAGCGGTTGGCGTCATTCTTGCCTCTCAAACGCCACTCTCTTACATTCTCTTCTCACCGCGCACTCACGCAAGAATGAGGACAAAGAGCGAGTCAAGGTCGAAGCGGTTGTTATGTCATTTCTGATATTACATTTTCTAAATGGAAAAGATATCTTAGAACATTAAGAATTCCAGCTGATATTTCTTTATTTAATATCTCGGCTGCAGGGTGTTCATCACAAAACGTATTTAAATTTTCCCATAATGTTGAAAGAACATTATCGAAAGCTTCGTTACTATACTCAATTAATATTTTTTCTGGTTTTTTTGAAATATTTTTCACTACTTTAGTATTAAGCGAATATGAAACCATAAAAAAGCTATAACTCTTTATACTAAAACTCAAGAAGTATGCAAGCGGTATGTCTTTTGCAATAGCATTTACAAACCATTTTATAACTTCAGGAATCTCAAATAATTCTCTTTCATCTTTTTGATAGTCAGGAAAATAAAGTTCAATTGTTGAATGCATGCGTAATAGCATTTTTTCATTTTTTGAAAGCTGTTTTATAAAAGATAAGAAATAATCGTAAGAGCAGGAATAAACTTCCGCCATAGTCACAGGAAACATAAATAAATCTCCTTCGGAGAATTGTTTATCAATTTCCCAAGCATGCGAAATTTCTTCTTTATAATCCCTAATTGGCCCAGCAAATTGTTTCCACATATCAAGAACATAGCCATCTAGAACATTTTTCTCAGGGATCTCAATTGACCACCCATTTTGTTCTGGCGAAGTTAATGAAAGATCAAATAACTGCCAATATTTTTTTCCAAATGATTCATCAAGAATTATCAGAATAACAGGGCAACGATTATTTAGATAATAATTCAAATGCTTATCGTCACCAAAATAAGTATAACTACTTATATTTTTATGTTTAAAATAGGAATTTCCATGTTTAATTTGTAGTGCAATTAACTTTCCTGTAGCACAGTCATTATCGATTACCTCTATATAACCATCAATTCCGAAATCATTATTTTGATTAATTGGATGATATACCCACTTAAGACTGTTCTCAATAAAAAATTGAATATAACTTTGCCCAGATGATCCTATCTGGTTTTGTATTGTTCTTTTAGGAAAGTTTTGCATTTACAAATTTCCTGTAATAACTATTTTTGCGCGCCGAAGGCGTCGACATAACATTGGCTTAACCTTCAAATCCGTGCCCGTAGGGCTTGGCGCGCAACTTGCATTGTTGTTCCTGCAAGTTGCGTGCCAAAGGATTTGTAAGGTTGAAGCGGTTGTTATGCGATTCCAAATTATAAGCATTTTATGTACAATACTTCGATTAATATTTTTTAAGATTGTATAGCCTTATATTATTTCTGAGATAATTTTAGGAATTATTCCTTTTCGTACCTTTCTCCGATAATCCATCTCTTCTTGAGTTCTTCCACTTAGTAATGACTTCTTCGTAATTGTATTATCAGATACACTAAATATAGCAGCCATTGAAATACCTGCTATCTCTGCAGCACGAAAGGCTGCTGCAGTCTCCATTTCGATTACATTGCATCCCATTTCAAGTATTTCATCAATATATGCAAATTGAGAAAATATGGTATCAATACTAAAAGCAGATCCTATATGATACTTAGTTCCATTATTTGTAGCGACCCTTTCTGTGATTCGACATAGTTCTGTGAACAGTACTTTATCAGAAAATATTTTTTCTCCAAAAACATCATTTTCTTTGAGTCTATTACCTTTTAGATATCTACTTACTCCATCTCCCGAAATTGAATACTCTGGAATCACTATATCACCAATACCGATTTTCTCATCCAATGATCCAACAGAACCAACAAATAGTAGCTTATGACAATTTGTAATTCCTAAAGCTAAAACTACATCCGTTAATACAGGAGCTCCAATTCCAGTTCGTATATATGTAACGGCCTTACTATTTACTATCATACTCCATACTTTTATTGATGCAAACTCAGATTCACACATATATTTTATATCAGTCCAGAATGGATCAAATACCTTTGGTTCCCACCAAGGAGCAATTATTACTGATTCAGAGATATTACAAATATCTATTCCAATAAACTGTCGACATATATCATTCTTTTCAGAACCATACTTTTCTATTCCAGTTAGCAATTTTCTGTAGATCATGTATTCCTTCAATGGATAAAATATAAGCTAATCACAATAAATATAGTACATTAAAACTAATACTGTAGGTATTTCTATATTTCCAATGAATCGCGCCCGAAGGGTCCGCATAACATACGCTTGACCTGCGAGCTCGCCCGCGAAGCGGTTGGCGTCATTCTTGCCTCTCAAACGCCACTTCTCTTACATTCTCTTCTCACCGCGCCGCCAAGCAAGAATGATGACAAAGAGCGAGTCATGGTCGAAGCGATTGTTAGGGTTTTCTTCCTTTTATTATTATCTATCAAATAGCTTTAAGAATCTCTTTTGATCTTTTTCATTATCATATCCATTTTTCCTATAAAACCTATGGGCATCAATTCGTTGGGATCCTGAATTTACTCTTATGAAATCCATACCATTCAGTTTTGCGTATTTTTCAACTTCAGTTATTAGTGCTGAACCAATACCTTTATTTCTATGTTTTTCATTAACTACAAGACCTGTAATATTTATTCCTGGATTACTATATACCACTTCATAATGATCAAAATCGACAAATCCGATTACTCTATTCTCAATTTCTGCGACAAATACCTTATGAATATCCTTTTCAAGAATCGTGGATAGACGATTTTTCATTACTTTTAGATCGCATTCAAATCCAAATTCATTTACTAATTCTTTAATATCCGGATAATCACCTACTTTAGCTTTTCGTATTTTCATCAGACTAGTCCTTTGTTTTTCATATTCATCAAGATGACAATATTTCAAATTTACAAATTGCTGATCTACATTCTAAAAAACATCGCGCGCGTCAGCGCGTCGCCCTAACATACGCTTAACTGGCGAGGCGCAATTGGCGCGGTTCTGGCATGAACGAGCGACGCGAGTAGCCAGAACCGTGACAATAGCTGAGTCCAGTTGAAGCGAGTGTTAGGTTCTTGCGGCTATTTCCAGATTCACCTTAATATCTACATCAATAATTCCATCATTCCAATCGATTAACTTGCTGACTTCATGGTAGAATGAGTCAATGTCTGGGACATTTCTCTTGGAATGATCAGAAAAGGTCTTGAGCAGGTTCAGATATCGTTGCGTTGAGTATGCGAACCAGTTATTGAAGATGTTATGTTTGATGACATGAAATAGGCCGCTATCCTCTATTTCATTTCTTCTTCTTGTGATATTCTCGGCTTGCCTTTCATGTACATTCTTGTTGTCTGTTTTCATTCCATACTTTGCATACAGTTCTTCAATAGATTTGCTTAGTTCGCCATCCTTAATTCCATAATTATTCCAATACAATACGAGCAGGCCATCATCCTTAAGTAGTTCAGATGCCTTTTTATATTTAATTTCTGGATCAATCCAATGGAATGCTGTTGCTGAAAAGATGCCATCGAACTTCAAGCCATTACTAGAATAGTTTTCAAATGTGGATCCTATTATTTCAACATTTTGATTATTTTTTAGCCTTGTTTCGGCTATCGATCTTAGGTTTCCCCCTGGTTCCAGTGCTGTTATTCTAGAATTCCATTTATCTGTAATCTCTTTTGTTGCTATGCCGGACCCAGCTCCAACTTCAAGTATAAGTGAGCTACTTGAATATGGCTTTATGGAATCAATATAGTTGTATACTTCTTTACCATAACCCGGTCTACATTCCTCATATGTTAAGGCTATCTTGTCGAATGATTCTTTATCGAAGTCGAAAGCATTCATGATTCCCCTTGCGCCGAAGGCGTCAACCTAACATACGCTTAACCTGCGAAATGCCCTGGCGTGATTCCTGCATGATGATTTAAGCAGGAATCATAACAGGACATTGAGTCAGGTTGAAGCGATTGTTCTACGGCGCATTTAGTTTTTTATGGAAATTTCTCCAATGATTCCTAGCTTGCTTTTTTATTCTAGGCTCGTTCATAATATGTGCACATCTATCAACATATGACAGGAAATTCCCTTGGCATATTTTGCTTTTTCTTTTTCCAAGATGCGTAAATGTCCTATAGAATTTTGCTCTATATGCATTTCGGCCGTATTTTTTACTCAACTGCCTTATTTTTTTTATCGACCTATATCCTTTTAAGTAAAAGGAAGTTACAGTTCCTTCTCTAATTCTAATTTCTCTTCCACTAAACTCAAATCCCAAATACCTAAGCCAAGAAGGCTTTCCATCCATTGCTCTAATAATAGAAGAAATATAGTTGTAGTTTTTTATTTTATCTTGATTTACAAGAAGACCAGGAATTGTTTTATTTTCCTCGTTATAGAATTGTAAAAAATCAGCTCTATACCTTATTGGTAGCACTACAATAACATCATCGCAGTATCGACGATAAATACCATTTCTGGCAGTAACATAATTGTTAATATCTTCATCGTAATGTATCAGATTAATATTTGCCAATGTTGCACTTATCGAAGACCCTTGAGGAATGCCGTAGCCATCAATATTTGTCTTTATATGCTTCTTTATTTCTTTAAATTCTTCCTTGTTACATAATTGCTGCTTTCTTCGTAATTCGCTCAAACTCAGATTCTGTTGTTCTGCTATTTTTTCTAAATCAATATAGGAATATCTAGAAATGCTCTTAAATACTTTAAACCAATCATCTGATAATCTCTCAGCACATAAAACGGTTTGAAGTTGCGTCTTCAAATATGCGTGATCAATTTTGTCGAAGTACTTTGAAAAATCAGATACAATAATAAATGCATCACCATTTTGAGAGATATGACTAAATATTTCTTTCGCAATAGTAATATTATTCTGATGCAAATTATTCCTATAGGCTACGGAACACTTATTAATTCCATGGCACTTAGCATATTGATTGTATTTCTCATTCAATTTGCTATTGTAGTATTCATAAATATATCTATCAATATGTGATGAATAATTAATATCTCTTGGTTTTGTTTTTGTATCTCCTGCCTCATTGTCGTATTTCCAGGATTTTAAAACAAAATGCACAAACGGGTAGAATCCATGCTTAATAATGTTAGAAGGGTCTTCAATATAACTTTCCCATGGAATTGATGATTTCTTTGAATCAAAATGCGCATATGATTTGTATTTATATATTGTTTTCATGTTGTTTAAAAAAAGCAATGCCCGTGGACCCGACTAGCAGCTATCGGTTCTCCAAGGAGAAGCGCCACGAGCATTTTAGCTGAATCATGCGGCTGCAAGCCTCTAATACTTATATGGTATACTGAAGGAGGCACACCTATGAACACCTTGTGGATGAACACGGTTGACTTCGCAAGTTCCCTTGCAAAGTTAATAAAAACCCCTTCGGACGCTTTCCGAAGGCACAAGAATAGTCTCACCATAGAGGATACTTGTCAAGATAAATTGTTCGTCCGTAGAACATACGCTTGACCTGCGAGCTCGCCCTGGCTACTGCCAGGTTGGCGTCATTCTTGCCTCTCAAACGCCACTTCTCACATTCTCTTCTCACCGCGCCGCCAGCAAGAATGATGACAAAGAGCGAGTCAGCGTCGAAGCGATTGTTAGCCGATTCCTCTTTATCATTTTAAAATGATGGCCCACCACTAATAGAAAGTAAATACATATAAATGTTTGGCCTAGAAGGGCTTCCTCCATTTCTCCATGTATTTGCTTGATTCTGCTTGTCTCCTATGTATATTCCGCTTTCATTTTTCTTAGGTGTTATACTTGAATACTCTTTTATTTTGCCATTATACCAATATCCATTCCACCAAGTAGTCCTTCCATCTGACACACCCCAAGATGCTTTTTCGCTTTTTGGTATTGGCATTGTGTATTTCCAACCCTGAGAAAGCATCTCGCATGCTGTTATAATTTCTTCTTCAGTAGCATTACTATTTGGCCTAAGTTGCTTTTTATAAATTTCAAAATTTTTCTCTTCAGGTTTTATTTCTTCACGTTTTTCTTCCCAGGTATGATTTTGATATAAGATTACTTTTTTCCCATCAGCAGTAGTAACTATCTCTTGAGGAAAAATGTGAAAACAAAGCAGTAGCAAAAAAACAATAAAGATATACTTTCGTTTTGCATACATTTTTTTGTCCTTACGTTTCCTCAGCGCGAAGCGTCCGGCTAACATTCGCTTAACCTTTAAATCCGCGCCTGAGCGAAAGCGAAGGCTTGGCATGGTTTGTGCATTGTTGTTCTGCACAAACCATGCCAAAGGATTTATAAGGTTGAAGCAGTTGTTCGACGTCTTCTCTTTTTTAATAATTCTATATTCTTAACAATTTTTCTTTATTCGTAATGAAGCGTTTTTAATCCAATATGCTTTTTCATTAGTTCAAAATGCTTATCAAATGAAAGCAAATGTACTTTATTCTGTACTGCATTCTGAGCAATGATCAAATCAGGAATACCAACTTTATTGATTCCATTCTTCAAATTGTATATTTGTATATCTATTATTTCGGCCCACTCTATTTCTATTTTTAGCTTTTCTATTGAATTCAATAGTTTTACTAAATCATTTTCTTTTCGATGAATTAATGATGGTATTAATTCTGATAGTATTAGATCGTTTATACAGATTTGATTTGAATCTATTAATGGCAAAATTAGTTTAGCTTTTTCATCACCTTTAAAAAAGGAAATCCATACCGATGAATCTACAAGTACTTTGCTCATCGATTTCTCATTATATCAAGATCTATATCCAAATCAATTTTTCCAAAATAATTTTTAAGATCTTTGATATTTTCTTTTTGAATAAGGTTTTGTAAAGCCAACTTAATTACTTCAGTTTTAGTCTTTGTATGAGTAATTGTCATTGCTTCAGAAACAAGATTCTCAGGGAGATCAAGTGTTGTACGCATATTTACCTCTATGCATATAGTATACATTTCCAATATGCATATGTCAAGTCTTAAATATGCATTACATTAATTCTATATAGCATTATACTCTACAAAACTAATTCTCCTATTGCGCGCGTAAGCGCGTCCGTCGAACATTTTCGCTTAACCTTTAAATCCGTCCTGAGCGATAGCGAAGGATTGGCGCGCATTTTGCATTGTTGTTCCTGCAAAATGCGTGACAACAGGATTTATAAGGTTGAAGCGGGTGTTAGCTTCTTTTTCCTTCTAGTGGAATTATACTTAATGCTTTTGTTTCTTTTAATACTCTTTTCAATTCATTCAATATTTCTGAAGCATTATCGAGTTGGTTTTGCAATCCTACTGGATAATATACTTTATCAACATCCAAACTAGTAATTTCATTTTTATATCCAATATTCTTTGCAATAGCAGTTATCATTTCCAAATTTTTTTGTTCTCTTTGTTTCCAGCCAACAGGATTACTAAGTCCTTCATTAGAGAGCATTCCAAAATATTCACTCCATAATCTTCGAATATTTTTATCTTTTGAAAATATTACATCTATCATATTCAATGCCCTAACGATTTCTTCTGATGGAGCTCTATTTCTAGTGGACATTAATGTAATAAATATATTCATTTTTGCATTTTTTTTATCTTTTCTACTTTGGAGAAACATCGTTATTAATACGGCTATAACTGGTGATAACATAATTGCAAGGACATTAACTATTTCCATAATGACCCCTTTCTAGATATCAAATAATGAATATATCTTATTAATCTTCCTTGCGCGAAGCGTCAAGCTAACATTAGCTTAACCTGCGAGGCGTTAATTGGCGCAAAACTTGCCGAGCGAAGCGACTAGCAAGTTTTGTGACAATAGCCGAGTCAGGTTGAAGCAGTTGTTGGACGGTTATTGGTTTTCTGTTAATGTTTTTTTTGCTTCTTCAATATCAATTCTGGCATCATATCCATGCTTTTGAAGCATATGTAATAAATTACTACCATTTATTAATGTTATTGGTTTATCTTTTGCAAAATCGTATGAATCGGCTCCATAATGTGCTGTGGTTACTAATATTCCCTTTACTGCGCCTTCATTCATTAATGTTCCATAGAGATCTCTAACTGCCGATACCCCGACAACATTAGTATAACGTTTGGCTTGAATGATATACTTGCCACCTCGTATTGGGTCTGGATCAAACATAACAGCATCAACACCACCATCTCGACTCGCTTGTGTTATTTTTATTTCAGAACCATTAATGGCAAATTCTTTTTCAAATATTTCTCTTATAAGGTGTTCAAAATCTTCCCAATCCATAGATGCTAAATTTGTACCGTTTATCATTCCCGATACATCTTTTGCTTCAACAAAACGGTTATCTTCTTTATTTAATTGAAGAATAGGCGCTACGGGTACAAATTCTGACAATTTCGAACCAGAAATTCCTTTAAACTTGAGAAAGCATGCCTTTGCATCTACATTTTGAATATTAATCTGTTGGTAATCAATTTTCGTTGTTTGTAAAGTCATTATGCATTTTGTCTCTTCTTTACCTGTCCCTTGATTTATGCCAGTATATATTCCATTAAAAACAACCGAAATAATTTGATCATTAGTATCAGAAATATAAATATCATTTGTCACTCTAAGACAAACTTGAAATAGTATTTCATCATAGAGCAAATCAATATCTTTATCTTTTAATAGTGTTTCTGTAAATTCCTTTCGAGTTGTAACATATTTCATAGTTTTTAGCTGTGGAATAATATCTCTATCAGGTAAATCATAATCAACGATTAATATTTTTGATTTTGGCTCATAGCTAATAATCCAGCTTGTAAGCAATTCTTCCGGTAAGTTACTTGAACTAAGAATAGTATCAAAATAAATCTCTACATACTCTTGTTCGTTTCGATAAAAAGCTTGTTCTTGTCTATCAATTTCTTTGTTAAATTCCTTTTGTTCTTTCTCGAATTCTTCTTTTTTTTTCTTCCATGAATTGTAGTCATTTTCAAAATTCTGTTTCAGTATCGTATTTTTACTTTGTATTTCATTAACTTCGTTAGTTCGATAATCAATAGCTCTTTTTAGTTTAATTTGTGCGTCACTTATTTTTTTTAATTTTCTTGACTTGAATATTTTATCAATGAAAGTAATTTGAGCCTTATAATCATCAATATTTATTTCATTCGGTAATTCTTTATACTTTGGTTCTCGTGGTTTTGTATCAGAAAAAGAATCGAATTTCTTAAACTGATTCCAACTAAAGTCTATTGGTTTTATCTCTGCTACTTTAATTATTGATGATAATAATACTCTTTTTTTTTCACTTTCATTGGTTTTATCAATTGCATATTTTATTGCATTTTCTTTCTTAGCAAGAAGACGTTCTCTTTCAGCTTGTTTCTCTGCTTTTTCATATTCTCGCTGAAGCTTTTGTTGATATCGAACTTGAGCATTATGCTGTCGTATAGCAGCATTTTGAGCTCTTCGTGAATCAGTTTCTATAGCCTTTGCAAGCCTAATAGTTGTACTTAGAAAACCGCTTCTTCTTGCCATAATTTTCTCCATATTTTCTGTTATCTTAATCCGTCCAACATTAGCTTAACCTTTAAATCCGTGCCCGAGCGCAGCGAGGGCTTGGCGTGGTTCTTGCGTAAAGGAGCGACGCCACAAAGTGGCGAAGCGACTCGCAAGAACCATGACAAAGGATTTATAAGGTTGAAGCAGTTGTTAGGCAAATCTTTTTAAGATGCATTTCTTGTTTTCAAATACTCTTCCGGAGTCTGAACAAGTAGATCAGCTCCTTTATAGTCTTTTATATTCCTTGTTAATAAATGTTGAATCCCATGTTCTCTCGCTGTAAAATACTGTATACCATCTTCAAAATCTGAAAATTGTGAATTCAGGGCCAAATCCACAATCCTATCATTCATTTCCACTATCCCTATCATAATCCTTAGCTTTCGTAAAAGTTCTTTGGCTTTTTCTATCCCCAATAATTTCCTAAGAATATAGAATACATTTGCAAAGACAAGTGGTGTTGTTACGAGCTTAAGTATTCCTTTATCTCCCATAGTGAATACTTCAGCAGCATATGGATAGAACGGTTCACGCTTACAAAGAAGATCCAATATGATGTCAGTATCTATAAATATTTCCTTACTCATATTTAGCTTCCAAGTAACCCAAGTAATCTATCCCTTTCATATCTTTCTCAGAAATGACGCCGCTAAGTTCTTCTACTAATGGAGAATACGTTGCTTTCTTCTTCTCACCCTCGGATACAAGGTTTCTAAAGTATGACTCAACAAGTTTTGATAGGCTTTTATTGCTATTGTGAGCATATTTCTTTACAGATTGAATAACTGCTTTATCTAACTTTAACGTCAGCTTAGTTTCCATATCAAACTCCTATACGTACTATTATAACTACTATTGTACGTATTGTAAAGCTTGATCACTCTTTTTCTTTGCGCGCGTTAGCGCGTCTGCCTAACATACGCTTGACCTGCGAGCTCGCCCGCGTAGCGGTTGGCGTCATTCTTGCCTCTCACACGCCACTTCTCACATTCTCTTCTGACCGCGCCGCCCAGCAAGAATGATGACAAAGAGCGAGTCATGGTCGAAGCGAGTGTTAGATTTTTATTTTACTTAATAATTATGTCAAATCCATTAAGCAATCTTAATACATCAGGAACGGAGAATATTGCTTTACTTATATTATTCTCTCTTGGATCTAGTACATAGCCACTTGCTTGCATGAAATTTGCTTTTTTAAGATCACTTTTTGCTAAATAATGTATTTACGAACCTAGATCCCTCAAAACTTGCTTCAACCAAATAAGTATTTTGAAAATATGAATCCTCTATACTACAATTAGTAAATTTGGCTCTCTTCATCTTTGCATCTGAAAAATTGCACAATAGGATCTTTGAATCCGCAAAGGAGATATCAAATACAATCTGATCACATTTATATAGACTGAGACCCACTACTTTACAATTGATAAACTCTATATTGATTAATCTACTATGAGCATTATCAATATTACTTACATTACAAGAATAAAAGCTGCACCTTTCTATGTGTGTTCTTATAAATTTGCTTTCAGTAAAATTACAGTTATCAAATCTACAATCACTAATTTCTTTATTTGATATATCAATAGTAGAAAAATCTACATTCTTTATAGTTTCATTAGCAATTATATCTGCACTCAATATATCCAACATAAGAGAATCCTTTGCTACTATTTCCAGCTCATACTAGTAATTCAAGACATATTTTCTAGTCAAAATAAATCTAACATACGCTTGACCTGCGAGCTCGCCCTGGCTACTGCCAGGTTGGCGTCATTCTTGCCATTTCCAGAAAAAGCCTCTTCGCTTCTTACGAGGCGCACTCAAGCAAGAATGATGACAAAGAGCGAGTCATGGTCGAAGCGAGTGTTAGATTTTTATCTTAATATTTAGATATAAAAATCTGACTTACTACTTTTACTACGGATGCAAGCAGTATGGACCCCCAGAATGCTCCTATTGACCAATTTTTTGGTTCTTCTTCTACCACAACCACAGAATGTGCAATAAAATCGTGTAATGCTCTTCTTTTCTTACTGAATAGCATAGAACCAATCTCAAGAAGTTGCCAAAGTAACGGAATAACCAAAAACATCATTATTTCCGTGTCCAGCTCGGTAGTGTATGGTTTCTCATAAAAATATATACCTAAAACATCTTTCCCTTGAAAGTATTGAACAACGAATAATGTACACTCAATACACAACGGAACTATATCCCTTTTTATGGCAATCCCTATGGATAGGCGTCTTTCTTCATTGTTGTCTTTTACTTTTATTCCATAGATATATTTCCCTATAGTCTGCCCCCAACGAGCATGCGAAAAATACTATAAAAATAATTTATTACTATGATTATAAATAAAATTACTACTTTTGTGGTATACGTCTCAAAAAAGACCATTGGCACAAGCAATATGTAATCAATACTACTGATAATTTCTGAATCTATTATTGAAGCTTTACATCGTTTCCATCCAGTAAGGTATTTAGTCTCAATCACGACAAACCCCCACTTCAGGATTCTATGATATGAATAAATCTAACATACGCTTAACCTGGGAGCCCGTCACGCGCTACTGCGCGTACGGCGAACTCTTTTAGATTCGGAAAAGCTCTTCCACTTTTATCAGCGCGACTCAGGTTGAAGCGATTGTTAGAAATCAAGAATTCTTTTCTTCAAAATGATCTTTATCCTTGATTCTTTATATTTTCCTGATTACTCTTCAAAATTGTATTGTATTCATGATCTTTGATATTTTTTTCGAAACAAAATTCCTTTATTTATTGTATATTCATGATTCTCACTTCGCCGAAGGAGATTCTTCATGATTCCTACATTCATGATTCCTTCTTCAGCGCGCCGAAGGTGCAAATTTCCGAGAATCTCTCATGAATCCAACAAGCATATGAATCCAAGATACGAACATGAATGCAGTACCATAAAATATCTTTTTCTTTATTTCCCTAAAACTGTAGTTCTAACATACGCTTGACCCTTAACGCGTACATTGGCGCGGTTTGTGCATAAAGGAGCGTCGCCGCGTAGTGGCGCGCGACCTGCACAAACCGTGACAATAGCGTTATAGGGTCGAAGCGATTGTTAGGAATCAATAATCCTTTCTCTCAAAATGGTCTTTATTCTTGATTCTTTATATTTTCTGATCACTCTTCAAAATTATTATGCATTTATGAGCTTTCATACTTTTTTTAGAAGGCTATTTCCTTTATTGCTTTTATATTCATGATTCTTACTTCGCCGAAGGCGATCCTTCATGATTCATACATGGCACTCGGTAACTCCTAACGCATAAAGTGTTAGGATGGAGAAGTGAGAAGCTACAGCAGGATAAGCAGCAAGAATAGAGAAGAGATTATGGTCTACCTTGCCAATGGAAACAGCCAGAAAGCCATAGCCAAGAAGACAGGCTTTAGCCAATCGACGATCTCCCGGGAATTGAAAAAGGGAGAAGATCGCAGAGCCTATAATCCTTTTTTGGCTCAAAGAAAAACCGATTCTTACGCAAAAAGCAGATCTCGAGCGCTAAAGATAAATGATTCAACATGGCAGGTGATCCAAAACCATCTTGCAATCCGTTGGTCGCCCTACCAGATAGCGGATTTCCTGCAAAAAAGCGCAAATGATGCTACAGTAGTCCCTGTGAGCGAGAAGACAATCTACAACTACCTTCATTTTCATATGAAGGGAGAATTGAAAAAGCTTGCACTTCAGGAACTTCGCCAGAAAGGCAAAAAACGCAGCACAAAGGGCACAGAAACACGTGGGAAGCTTGCAAACATTACGCTTATTGATGAACGTCCCGAAGAAGTGAATGCGCGCAAGGTGCCCGGCCACTGGGAAGGCGATCTGATCATTGGGAAAGACCATAAGTCAGCCTTAAGCGTCATTGTGGAGCGGCAAACGCGATATGTGCTGATTGATCGGCTTGAAAACTATACCGCGCCGGAAGTCAGGAAAAGCATCGAGAAGCGATTGAAAACGCTGGAACCTCAGTTGGTGAGAAGCATTACCTGTGACCAAGGGAAAGAGATGGCGGAACATGAACGGTTGGCAAGTTCTATCAAAATGAAGGTCTACTTTTGCCACCCGCATTCTCCTTGGGAAAAGGGCACCTGTGAAAACACGAACTTCCTGATTCGTGATATGCTCGAAGGTGAAACTGATTTCAGGAAGCTTTCGCAGCGATCGATAACCAGGATTGCAAGATTGCTTAATGAGCGGCCAAGACAAACGCTTGGGATGAATACTCCCAAGAAGAAACTCGATGAATTATGCGTTGAGAGTTACTGACGGCCATTCCTAACAATCGCTTCGACCATGACTCGCTCTTTGTCATCATTCTTGCTTGAGTGCGCCTCGTAAGAAGCGAAGAGGCTTTTCCGAAAATGGCAAGAATGACGCCAACCTGGCAGTAGCCAGGGCGAGCTCGCAGGTCAAGCGTATGTTCGACGGACGCCTACGGCGCTAAAAGGAAAAGATGGAA
>Ga0074197_1001732_pt1 | contig 17278 bp, 17 predicted proteins | sample EPASupsiteSAE305_FD_64526 | JGI IMG/M metagenome (GOLD analysis project Ga0074197, IMG submission 64526) | Bioremediated contaminated groundwater microbial communities from EPA Superfund site, New Mexico - SAE3-05 reassembly with SPADES | ecosystem: Environmental > Aquatic > Deep subsurface >...
GTTGTAGAGGCAGCCATCAAGAAACCGGGGCGTAAGGATCTGGCCCTGATCTTTTCCGAGACACCGGCAACAGCTGCAGCGGTCTTTACCACCAATGCGGTCAAGGCGGCTCCGGTGCTGCTGTCAGCCGGGCGGATTGCCGGTGGCAAGGCCCAGGCCCTGGTGGTAAACAGCGGCAACGCCAACGCCTGCACCGGCGCCCAGGGCATGCTGGATGCACGGGAAACCAGTCGGCTGCTGGCTGCAGGATTGGGGATTGCAGAAGAGCTGGTACAGGTCTCCTCCACCGGGGTGATCGGGGTGCCGCTGCCGATGGAGCGTCTGAGGAATGCGCTTCCGGGGCTGGTGGCAGGGTGCGGCAGTGCAACCATCGATGATCTGGCGGCTGCCATCATGACCACCGATACCTTTCCCAAGGCTGTCCAGCGGACCGGTTGCGCCGCCGGCGTCAGCTACACCGTGGCCGGGGTGGCCAAGGGTGCCGGCATGATCATGCCCAACATGGCCACCATGCTGTCGTTTGTGATGACCGACGCAGCGCTTGCCCCTGAGCTGATTGATACACTCTTCCGTGGTGCTGTTGATCGTTCCTTCAACGCCATTACCATTGACGGCGATACCTCCACCAACGACACCTGTCTGCTGATGGCCAACGGCGCAGCCGGGACAGCGGTCATCACAGCCGGCTCGCCAGAGGCTGAGGAATTTGCCCGGTTGCTTGATGAGGTGCTGCTGGAGCTGGCCAAGCTGATTGTCAGGGACGGCGAAGGCGCCACCAAATTTGTGGAGATCAGGATCAGCGGTGCTGCGTCTGATGCCGATGCCAAGCAGGCTGCCATGGCGGTTGCCAACTCATCGCTGGTTAAGACCGCCTTTTTCGGGCAGGATGCAAACTGGGGGCGGATCTTTGCGGCAGTGGGCTATTCAGGAGCCAAGGTCGATCCTGATCTGTTGGCACTCTGGTTTGATGATGTCTGTATGGCCAGAGCCGGTGTCTTCAGCGGTGGTGATGCCGAGGCCCAAGGCACCGAAGTGTTACGAAAAAAAGAGTTTCGCGTGCAGGTCGATCTTGGACTGGGACAGGGGAGTGCAACGGTCTACACCTCTGACCTGTCCCATGAATACGTCAGTATCAACGCAGATTATCGTACCTGATTCTCCGACAGGAGGGAGCACGATGAAGAAACTGCTATCGGTTGTGTGTGCGCTGTGTGTGTGCGGTCTGGCAGTCCCGTTGTGGGCCGGGTCACTCAGTATCAGCGAACTGGCGGTCACCACCAAGGTTTCAAAGGGCAAGCCGATCGATGCGGTTCATCGTATTTCCCATCGCACCGTCAAGGCGCTCTACTGCTTTACCCGGACGGTAACCGACGACGCTGCCGAGACCACCATCAGGCACGTCTGGCTGCGGGGGGGGCAGGTGGTGAAGGAAACCGACCTGCCGATCAGGGGAAAACGCTGGCGGGCCTACAGTACCCTGCCGGTTGATGCCTCAAGCGTGGGCAACTGGCGGGTTGATGTCAAGGACGGGGCAGGAACGGTTATCAAATCAGTGGAGTTCAGGATACACTAAATGAAGATGCACAGGATAACCTCAAGCCGCCTGCTGGGCGGCTTTTTTCTGCGCCTGACTGCGGGTCTGCTGGTGCTGATCATCAGCAGTCTGCCGACGCCGGCCGTTGCAAGGGCCGCTGCTGAACAGGACCCGCTGCAGGAACTCGGGCGGACCGCGGTGCTTGATACCATGCTGCAGAATGCAGTCAGACGCGGCCTGATCAGTGGTGCTGTGGTGCTGATCGGTAACCGCAACGGTGCCCTCTATACCCACGCAGCAGGACGTGCCGGTTTTGAAGCCGCTTCCCCGCCTCTGACCACCGGCACCGTCTTTGATGTTGCCTCCCTGACCAAGGTGTTTGCCACCACACCGGCCATTATCAGATTGATGGATCAAGGGACGCTCTCGCTGCTTGATCCGCTTTCACGCTGGTTTCCCGAGTTTGAAGGGAAAAATATCACCGTGCTGCACCTGCTGACCCATACCTCCGGGCTGCATGACGGCATGCTTGACCCTGAAGCACCGCTGGAAAGTGCCATCAGCCGTGCTGCTGCGCAAGCCGGAGCCGTGCCGGCCGGTACCCGCTTTCTCTACGCCGACATCAACTTTATCCTGCTCGGTAACCTGGTCCGCCGGATTACCGCCTTTGGCCTTGACGGCTACTGTCAGGACAGCTTCTATCGGCCACTGGGGATGCTGCATACCGGCTTTAATCCTGCTGCAAAGCTCAATACTGCAGCAACGCTGGGTGGACGTAACGGCGTGCTGAACGGTGTCGTCCAGGATCCCAATGCCCGTTTGCTGGGGGGCGTGGCAGGCCATGCGGGGCTGTTCAGCACGGCTGAAGACCTGGCCCGTTTTGCGCGCATGTTGCTGAACGAAGGGGAACTTGATGGCCGCCGGGTGCTGTCCGCCAGGGCGGTCGCCCAGATGACCGCTCCGTACTACTTCAGAAACGGCAGCATTGTGCGCGGTCTTGGATGGGATCGGGAATCTCCCTTCTCCGCGCCGAAAGGCTCTCTTTTTACCGAGTTTTCCTATGGACATACCGGATATAGCGGCAGCTCGGTCTGGATAGATCCGGAAAAAGATCTCTACGTGATTTTATTGACAACCAGGCTTGATTATCGCAACAGGCGCAGTTTCAACCGGTTACGCAGCGACATCTCTACCCTCGCGGCGGCCCTGTTTAGCGGGCACAAAACGGGCGATGATGTACAAATACCGAAAAACACTGGTCCTTGACACTACCCGGACCCTGTGTTAATGTTTGCCTCGTTTTGTGCCGACACTTCAGTAGTGCATCATCAGCAATCCTCGCGGGGAGGGACCGATGGGCAGCATCTCAATACTTCTGGCCGATGACAGTATCACCATCCAAAAAGTGGTCAGTATCATTTTTGGTTCTGACGACTACACCCTCACCGTTGTCGATAACGGCAAGGCCGCCGTGCAGAAGGCACAGGAGCTGCAGCCGGATGTGCTGCTGATCGATGCTCTGATGCCGGGTATGAGCGGTTATGAGGTCTGTGAAGCCATTCGCAAGGATGCCGTTCTTGCCACCAAACCGGTCCTGCTGTTGACCGGCTCCTTTGAACCGTTTGATGAGGACAAGGCCCGTCAATGTGGTGCTGATGATCACATTGTAAAGCCGTTCGAGTCCCAGCAGATCGTTGCCAGGGTTCAGGAACTGTACCAGCTTGGTCTCAGCCGTGCCGGCGGGGCGGTGGCTGCCCCTGCTCCAGAACCGCCACCTGAGCTGCCTCAGATGGAAGCGGCGGTTGCTGAGGAACCGTTTGTTTTTGAAACGACTGCTCCGGCCTTCACTGAAGAACCTTCCCTTACCGAGCCGATGGCAGCTTTTGAACCGGCTGCCGAGCCCGCTGCATTCTTTGCGGCACCGGCCGTTGAGCCTGAACCGGCACGTTCCCTTGACGATCCCTGGGGGGCCTTTACCCAGCAGCCTGCTGCTGCCGCTGAAGAGCCGCCTGCCTCTCCCTTTGATACCGTCCAGCCTGATGTTATGGCGCTGATGAGCGACGAAAGTGCTGATCTGCCCGCTGAACAGTCCGGCCATGAGAGCATTGGTGCTTCATGGGTGCCGGTTGAGGAACAGACCTTTGAGTTCCGTGAAGAAGTTGCCTCGGCACCTTCCCTGATCGTTGAGGAGGCGGCTGCTGCCGGTACGTTGCCCGAGCCTGAGCAACCGTTCAGCCCTGATGCCTTTGAGCCGGTGGCTGTTCCGGAGCCGGTTGTTGAGCCGATTGCCGAGGTACCGGTCCAGGCTGTTGCCCCGGTTGCCGTTGCTGCTGAAGAAACGGCAGTTGCGCCGCAGGCTGCCGGTGCGGTTGCCCTGACGGATGAGCAGTTGAAGGCCGCCCTTCTGTCGGCATCAAAAGAGACCATTGAACGGATCGTCTGGGAAGTGGTGCCTGATCTGGCAGAGGCCATGATCAAAGAAGCCATCAAGCGGATAACAGAAGCCAAATAACTGGTAACACATACAGGTTACAAATGGGGATGGCAACATCCCCATTTGTATTTTGCAGGAGGAACAGCATGATCAGACAGGCAATTGCCAAAGTGGTTGAACTACGTGACCTGAACGAAGGTGAGATGATCGAGGTGATGAACCAGATCATGTCCGGTGAATGTACCCCGGCCCAGATCGGTTCATTTATCACCGCCCTGCGGATGAAGGGCGAAACCATTGCAGAGATCAGCGGCGCCGCGCGGGTCATGCGGGAACGTGCCACACCGATCCGGGTCGGCCGCAACGTACTGGACATTGATCGCGATGATATCAACCTTGATCAGGAGACCATCCTGGATGTGGTTGGTACCGGCGGTGACGGCACCAACACCTTCAATATCTCCACCACGGTTTCCTTTATTGTCTCGGCCTGCGGCGTCAAGGTGGCCAAGCATGGCAACCGTTCCGTCTCCTCTGCCTGCGGCAGCGCCGATGTGCTTGAGAAGCTGGGGGTCAATCTGGACGTCACCCCGGAGCAGGTTGAGCGCTGTATCAATGAGATCGGCATCGGCTTCCTGTTTGCCCCGGCCCTGCATGGCGCCATGAAACATGCCATCGGTCCCCGCAGGGAAATCGGCATCCGCACCATCTTTAACATCCTGGGGCCGCTGACCAATCCGGCCAATGCCGATTGCCAGGTGATGGGGGTCTACCGGGAGGAACTGGTTGCAAAAATGGCCGGTGTGCTGCATCACCTGGGCTGCAAGCGCGGCTTTGTGGTCCATGGCAGGGATGGAATGGATGAGATCACCCTGACCGGCGAGACCGCCGCTGCAGAAGTCAGCCCTGAAGGTGTCCGCCTGTTTACCATCACGCCGGAAGAGTTCGGTTTCAGCCGCTGCAGCATGCAGGCGCTGAAGGGGGGCGATGCCGTTGCCAACGCGGCTATTGTCCGTGCCGTCCTTGGAGGCGAGCCGGGGCCGCGGCGCGAGATCGTCCTGCTGAATGCAGGCTTTGCCCTGCTGGCTGCCGGACGCTGCGCAACGGTTGCAGCAGGCATTGACTTGGCTGCGCAGGCCATTGATTCAGGTGCTGCCCTCATGCAGATTGAAAAACTGGCCACACTCACCAACTAAGAGGACCGAGATGAGCTCTCCCCCTGATATCCTTAAAACCATTGTTGCCCATAAAAAGGAAGAAGTCGCTGCAGCGCGTCTGGCCGCCTCGCTGGATGAGCTGAAGGTCAGGATCTCTGACCTTGAAGACACCCCCCGTGGTTTTGAACGCCACCTGCGGGAGGCGGTTGCCTCAGACTGGACCGCCATCATTGCCGAGGTCAAGAAAGGCTCCCCCAGCAAAGGGGTCATCCGCGAAGACTTTGATCCGCTGGAGATCGCCGAGATCTACCAGAACAACGGCGCCACCTGCCTTTCCGTCCTGACCGATGAAAAGTTCTTTCTGGGGCATCTGCGCTTTCTGGCCCTGATCCGTGAACAGGTCGGCCTGCCGATGCTGCGTAAAGACTTCATCATCGATCCGTTTCAGGTCTATGAAGCACGCGCTGCCGGTGCCGATGCCATCCTGCTGATCGCCTCCATCCTGGAACCGCAGCAGATCGTTGATCTGGCCGGTATTGCCCGGTCCGTGCATCTGGATGTCCTGCTGGAGGTGCATGATGAAGCAGAGATGGAGGTTGCCTGCAGCACCGACATCGGCCTGATCGGTGTCAACAACCGCAACCTGCGCACCTTTGTAACCGATCTGGGCACCACTGAACGGCTGGCCAGAATGCTGCCTGCCGGACGCCTGCTGGTGGCTGAAAGCGGTATCAACAACCGGGCCGATATTGAACGGCTGCAGGCAGGCGGTGCCGGTGCCTTTCTGGTTGGTGAATCCCTGATGCGGGAAGAAGATATCGGCGCAAAACTACAAGAACTGCTTTCTTAGTAGTGACACCATGCCGATTGTACACGTTGTCTTCAATCCAGCATCAGGCAGCTACTCTTCCCGTAAGGCAGAACAGATCCTCAACCAACTCAGGGCTGTCGGACTTGATCCGCAGCCCCTGCTTCCCCGGAGCCTTGCAGAATCCATGCAGGCAGTCGCAGAACTCTGTAAACAGTCCACCCCACCCACCATCATCGCTGTCGGCGGTGACGGCACCATCAACACCGTCATCAACAGCATGCAGCAAGGTCGCGCCACCCTGGGGGTCATTCCCCTTGGCACCGCCAATGTCATGGCCCGGGAACTGGGCATCTCCTCCCGGCAGGACGCCATTGCGCGGATAGCCCGCGGTACGCTGCGTCCTTTTTCAGTCGGTGAAGCCAGCTCCGCTGCCGGTACCAGGCGCTTTGTCCTGATGGCCGGAATCGGTGCCGATGCCGCCGCCGTGGCGGATGTCCGGTCATCTGAAAAACGCCTGCTGGGCAAAGGAGCCTACATCCTCTCGGCGCTGCGCCACTGCCTCAACTGGGACAGCGGCCGCTTGACCGTTACGATCGGCCAACAGCAGCGCAGCTGCCACAGCCTGCTGGTTGCCAATGCCGCCCATTATGCCGGTCCCTACCGTCTCGCCCCCCATGCCAGCCTGTTTGCCTCCCATTTTGAACTTGTCCCGCTGCTGTTTCGCGGCCCCTCGGATCTGCTCCGCTTTGCCGGCTCTGTCTTCATTCACGGAACATACGAAGCAGCTGATGCCTTCTGCACGTCTCAGGAACCGATCCTGATTGAAGGAGACAAACCGGTCCAACTGGATGGCGACTCCTTCGGTACAACACCGCTCACCATCCGGCTGATACCGGACTTTAATAACCTGATTGTTTAGAACCGACCGGCCCGTCTCCCAAAGACGGGCTTTTTTAGTACCTGAATTCAAAACGACATATTCCGTCATGCTGATGGGCTAAGGTGAACAGATGAACAGAGTAATTGTTGTAGATACCGAAACCACCGGGCTTTCGGTCAGAAACCAGGGACGGGTGATTGAGATCGGCGCGGTTGCCGTAGAGAACGGGCGGATCACGGCTGAACTGGCAACTCTGATCAACAGCGGCACTCCCGTCAGCTACGGTGCTTATCGGGTACACGGCATCTCTGAACAGATGCTGGCAGGCAAGCCAACCCCGCAAGAGGTCTGGCCATGGTTTCTGGAATTTGCGGGTAACAGCCCGCTGGTGGCCCACAACGCCCCCTTTGACCGGGCCTTTATCAACCACGAACTGCACTTGCTGGGAATGTCATTAGCCAACCCCTGGCACTGCACCGTCCGTCTCTCACGCCGGAAACTACCCCGGCTGATGAATCACAAACTGGAAACGGTTTACAAACATCTGTTTGGTGAACTGCCGGAAGAGGTGCAGCGTCACCGAGCACTTGATGACGCCCGGATGGCAGCGCGGGTCTGGGTGGAGCTGTTAAAATAGCTTGCAGATCACCTGATATCCATGGCATGTCAAGGCATGGTTCTTTGTAATATGCTGAAATAATTGTAAAATAATTTTACGGCAGCACTGCTGTGTAAAGAAAATTTACAACTGGGCAGCCGGCCTGCAGGAGGTTTGCTATGGCTAACCCGTGGTGGATTCTGGGGGGATTATATGCGTGGGATCGCCTTAACCGGAATTCTCGCGAGGCACAGGAAAACGCCCGGAGGCTTGCGGAGCTTGAAAAGATCGTGTGTGGCGAACAACCGGCACCGCCGCCGCCGGTTATTGCAAACAACAACAATGATCCCGGTGGCTGCCTGGGATGTTCGATGTGTCTGGGGGCTCTTGGCGTCATGGCAGTGGTTGTGTTGGTTATAGGGTGGATGGTGTTTGGGTAGGAGGAATAGATGCAGCCGTATTTTCAATACTGGGGCAAAGCTGAAAAGGACGGTTTGAGGTATCACCTGCTGCCGTATCACTGTCTGGATGTGGCGGCGGTGGCAGCGGTATGGTGGAATGCTAGCCCGGCGATACAGCAAGCGTTTGCAATGAATAACACCTTGCCGATAGAGAAGCTTCGCGCATGGGTACTGTTCTTTGTTGCATTGCACGACTACGGTAAGTTTGATGTACGTTTTCAGCTTCGGGTCAAGCCTGTCTGGCAGTTGCTGTATCCGAATGCAGGTGATTATCAGAACAGGCTGCCTTCAGTGCAGGAATGCAAAGCCTATTACCACGGTGAAGGTGGGCTCTCCTGGTTTCAAAAGGATTTTTCTGATTTGTCAGGCAATGGTGCATCTTCTGACATCTGCTGGGATCAGCTTGATGAAGTGGTTACTTCTTATGAAACGTGGGAGCTCTGGAAGCCGTGGATTGAAGCTGTTGCTGGACATCATGGCTTTATAAAAGATGCTGATTATGTATCCGAAACCTATGTATCTCCTACATCGGATAAACGGTTAGCGGAGGCTGATCGCGCGGCGCGTAGCGAATGGTTGTCTGTACTGGAAGCACTATTTCTTGAACCTGCCGGACTTTCTATTTTTGATCCCCCACCTACATGCCCTGCCATTGTTTTGGCCGGATTCTGTTCGGTAGCCGATTGGCTCGGCTCTCGGTGCGACGATGATAACTTTCATTTCTGCCAGGGACAACAGGATTTGTGCGAGTATTTCGTGGATCGCTGTACCAAAGAGGCTCCTCGTGTTCTGGAACTTGCCGGTGTCATCGGGCATCCTCATGCCTATAATGGTGTTGCTGCATTACTTGACCCCAAAAATGAATCACGTTCGCTGCAAACCCTGGTTGATAAACTGCCGCTGAAAGCAGGGCTTATCCTGGCGGAAGCTCCGACCGGCAGCGGCAAGACCGAAACCGCGCTCGCCTATGCCTGGCGGCTGGTTGCTGCCGGTTTGGCCGATTCAATCGTGTTTGCCCTGCCAACTCAAGCCACGGCCAATGCCATGCTCGGACGGTTACAGTGTATCGCGCCCTTATTATTTGACGAAAGCCCCAACCTTCTGCTTGCTCACGGCACCGCCCGTTTTAACAGTTCATTTACCACAATGAAGCATATCGCCAATGATGGCTATGAAGAAGATGGGCTGGTGCAGTGCAGTCAGTGGCTGGCCGAAAGCCGTAAGCGCGTTTTTCTGGGACAGATCGGCGTCTGTACGATTGATCAGGTACTTATCTCTGTCTTGCCGGTCAGACATCGCTTTGTGCGTGGTTTCGGGGTAGGCCGGAGTGTGCTGATCGTGGATGAGGTGCATGCTTATGATGCTTACATGTACGGACTGCTGGAAGAGGTGCTACGGCAGCAGAAGGCATCAGGCGGTTCGGCGATCCTTCTGTCCGCAACCTTGCCGGAACGTCAACGGCAGCAGCTTTGCCATGCTTGGGGTGTCACACTGGAACAGCAAGGGGAAGAGACGTCGTACCCGCTGATTACCTGGACAGGGGGCGATGATTTACAGCCTTATGAACTTGATTCCAATCAATTGCCGAATGAGATTGCGGTTAAGGTAGAACCGATCAGAATTGACGGCATGATGCCGGATGAAACCCTGCTTAGCCGAATTGTCATGGCCGCCGATGCAGGAGCGCAAGTGGCTATAGTCTGCAATTTGGTTGATGTGGCGCAACGGCTTGCCAGTACGTTGCGCTGTATGACCAGTCTGCCGGTTGACCTGTTTCATGCCCGCTACTGCTATATCCACCGCCAAGAAAAGGAACTGGCGGCAATTCGGCACTTCGGGCCGACTGGTGATCGTTTGGTTGGTCGTATTTTAGTGGCAACGCAGGTTGTAGAACAGTCGCTAGATGTTGATTTTGACTGGCTCATCACTCAACTCTGCCCAGTCGATCTGCTTTTTCAACGCATGGGAAGACTGCACCGGCATGACCGTAATGACAAGCGTCCGCCGGGATTTGAAAAACCACTATGCACAGTGTTGATGCCGGATGGTGACGATTTTGGATTGCACGGTTACATATACCAGAACACTCGTTTACTCTTGCGCACTATGGAAAAACTGGTGTCAGCACCTGATGGAATGGTCCGTTTTCCAACGGCTTACCGAACGTGGATTGAGACAATATATCTGCAAGATCCTTGGAAAGATGAATCTGAAGAGGTTACTGCTGCTTTTGAGTCTTACGTGGGCAAGGTTGAATCAGTGAAGAAATACTTGGCGGCGCAGATGTTAGAGCGAGCTAAGGGGATGACTCCTTTCAACGACACTGACGAGAATGTTCTGGCCGTTACACGAGACGGCGAGATGAATCTGACCGTTGTCCCCTTCTGCAACACACAGCAGGGCCGGATGTTGATGGATGGAAGGATTGTTGAAACATTGGATGAAAACCAACAGCTTGAAGCCTTATCGTTGAACAGTGTCGGAGTACCAAAATCGTGGTCGTATTATCTGGATAATATTGATGAAAGGAGAAGGTATTGGCTTGAGTTGGAGCAGGATGGGGAAGGCTACCAAGGCATTTTCAAGGGCGTGACCTTTCGCTATCACAAAGACAAGGGATTGGAGAAAGAGAAATGAACCTTCTGACCGATCAGTGGATTCCGGTTCGCCTGCTTGATGGCGGAACGCCGCAAAAGCTCATGCTGCGCGAGCTTTTATGCGGAGAAGAGAAGTGGGAGTTGTGTCTGCCGCGTGATGACATGGAACTTGCGGCCATGCAGTTGTTGATTTGTATTACCCAAGCGCTGGTGACGCCGAAGGATGCGAAAGAGTTGTTAGCTCGAATAGCTAAATCAATTACGGCTGACGAGTATAAAACGGCAGTACAGAATTGTGACGGCTGGTTTCAATTGGATCATCCGAAACAACCATTCATGCAGGTTCGCGGAGTAATGGCCGATAAGCCGACCCCCATGGACAAGCTTTTGGCCGGAGTGACCGGCGCAACCAACAGTTGCTTTGTGAACCAGGCAGGTCTGGCAGACGGCTTGTGTGGCGGGTGCGCGGCGATTGTGTTGTTTAATCAGGGATCGTGTGCGCCAAGTTTCGGTGGCGGTTTTAAGGCTGGTTTGCGCGGGAGTTCACCGATTACTACACTGGCGCAAGGGGATCATTTGCGTCGGACGGTCTGGCTTAATGTCATGAGCGAAGAAGCGTTGTTACTCAATTTTCCGTGGCATCGGGATACCGCTAACCAGAAGCCCACCTGGATTGAGCCGATTAAAACTGGAGAAACGATTCCAGCCCAGCGAATTGGGGTTATTCGTGGCCTGTTGTGGCAACCGGCGCATATTGAACTGTTGCCCCCGGTTATCGCTGTAACCTGCTCCTGTTGCGGTTGTCGCACCAGGACGGCATACACCGCCTTTAACAAGGCGAAGTTTAACTACACCATTTCAGGTACATGGCCGCACCCCCATTCTCCCCGTATTTTGAGCAGCAAGAAGGGTGAGACGGAAGAGAAGTTTGCCGCCTTCACCACATCGGCTCCGGCATGGACTCAATTGAGCCGTTTTGTGGTTCAGCAGCAGATAGACAAGGGCAATACCGAGGGACAGCAACCGGCACCGGTTATTCTCCAGGCACGAAAGATTTTGCCGCCTCAACTGCAAAAGCTTCATCTTCTGGTTGGTGGTTATCGCAATAATCAAGCCTCGGTTCTGGAACGCCGTCATGAGGTCTTTACCCTCAATCATGGTTGGGACAGGAACCCGGAAGTAATCAGCGAAATGGTCTTGCAGGGTCGAGGGTACCGAGATGCTCTTTACAAAGCATTATCTGTTTTCGTTATTGGCGTTAAAAAGGAAGTCAAGGGTGCTGGAGTGAAACTCAACCAAATAGCGGACATGCAGTTTTACCGACGTTCTGAACCAACAATTGAAGACACCCTTGCGCGAATCGATTTCAGCGATCCTGCTCCTCAGTTGGAGCGGATGCGGACGGATCTGAAGGCGATTGCCAACGATCTTTTCAACGAAGCTGTACAGCCGTATCTTAACGACCCGGAATTGATAAAAACTTTGGCAATTGCCCGGAGAACATTGCTGAAACACCTGAAAAATATGGAATCACAACAGGATAAAGGAGGGAATGATGGAACAACAAAAACTCCCTGATTTTATGACGCTCTACACCGCTTGGGATCAACTGGCGAACGGGCCGAAGGCCGAACTCAGGCGAGTCGCCCGACCAGATGAATTGCTCGAGATCCCGGCGTTTTTCCGTTTGTACAGCGGTAAGGCGCATACGGAGTGGGAAAAGCAGGCCTATCAGCGACTGATTTTCTGTCTGCCATACATCAAGCATGCAAGCGATGGCGTGGGATTAGGCAAGGCACTTGCCAGGGATAGCCGGGTGAGTGAAAAACGCCTGTTTCAGGTGATTCGTTCCGATGCTCCCAATGACATGATTCAATTGCGCCGAATAGTTCAGATGGCCGAGCCGACCGTAAACTGGAATTTGGCAGCAAAGACGCTTTGGTATTGGAACGACAGAAGCAAACGGGATCTATTGGAAGACTATTTTATCAACCTGCCCAAATAACCAAACTTCATACAAACGAAAGGAAACAGCCATGAACAAGAATTTCATAAACTTTCACATTCTCATTTCCCACAGCCCTTCATGCCTTAATCGTGACGATATGAATATGCAGAAATCAGCCATCTTTGGTGGCAAACGGCGAGTTCGTATTTCCAGTCAGAGCTTGAAACGCACTATACGGAAAAGCCCCTATTATGCCCAGCATCTGGGTGAAGCTACGATCCGGACAAAGCACCTTTCCGATTTAAAGGAACTTCTCATAAAGCGCTTACAGGATCGGTTTGATGAGACACTTATCGCCAGAACCCTGACCCTACTGGCCGGAAAAGATCTCAAAGTCGAGGTAGCGGTTGATGGTGATGCGGTCGCACCGTGGGCTGTTGAAGAAATAGCCTGGTTTTGTGAGCAGGTAAAGAAGGCGGATGAGCAAAAACTGGATGATAAAGCACTTATCAAGCAACTTAAGGAACAAGCTGAGGCGATGCGCCGTGCTCTGGCTGGCGGTCTGGATATTGCTCTTTCTGGTCGTATGGCTACTTCCGGTCTTTTGAGTGAACTGGGTAAGGTTGATGGCGCATTGGCCGTAGCCCACGTCATTACTACTCATACGGTTGATGCGGATATCGACTGGTTTACGGCAGTGGATGATCTTCAGGAGCTGGGCTCCGGTCACTTGGACACACAGGAATTTTCAAGCGGTGTTTTCTATCGGTATGCAAGTCTCAATATTGCCCAGTTGCAGGCGAATCTTGGTAATGCCCCGCGTGAAAAGGCGCTGGAGGTTGCATCTCATGTATTGCATCTGATGGCGACTGTGGTTCCCTCTGCTAAACAGCAAAGTTTTGCCGCTCACAATCTTGCCGATCTGGCTATGGTTTCGTTTTCCGATATCCCCGTATCGCTGGCAAATGCCTTTGAAGAACCAATCAAGGCAGCTCCCGGCTTTATAAAACCTTCAATAAAGGCTCTTGATGAATATTGGCAGGCCGTACACACCGGGTATGGTCTTGAAGAAAAGTGTGCGCAATTTTCACTGACAGCTACTGCGCCGGATGGCATGAAATCAGTCAAAACCTTGGAAGAACTGAAAGCATGGGTACTTGCCAACGGAGAGGGGTAAATCATGGGAGACTATCTTATTTTGAAGTTGCATGGTCCCATGCAGGCCTGGGGTGAGCATACCTTTGAAGGTTTGCGTCCGTCAGCCAATTTTCCCACCAGAAGTGGCATTCTTGGCCTGTTGGGGGCGTGTCTCGGCATCGGGCGAAACGAACATGACCGGCTTGAAGCGCTGGCAGACAGCATTAGTATGGCTGTACGAGTGGATGAGCGAAAGGTTAACCGCCGTGATGGGACAACACGTAGCGTTAGAATGGTAAAGATGACCGATTACCATACGGTGAAAGATGCGCGAGAGGAATATACCGGCCTGAAAAGTCATGAAACCATTCAGACTTGGCGGGAATACCTGTATGACGCTGAGTTTACCGTAGCACTTTGGGTGCGTGACAATGCCCCAGTCAGCCTTGATAAGTTGGAAGCTGCGGTAAAGAAGCCATACTTTACGCCCTATCTTGGGCGGAGGAGCTGTCCATTGGGTCGTCCCCCGTTCCATTCGCGTGTACTGGGTTCCGATCTGATTAATGCATTGGACTCCGTTGCCCCGCACGGTGGAACAGTTTACAGCGAGGCACCTATTGGGGATCGGCTTAAACGGGTACGCGATGTTCCGCTGATTTGTCAGCCTCGCCAGTTTGCCGGGCGGAATATTTATGTACGGGGAGGTGACTATGTTCCTCAGTAAGATCATGTTGCAGGGGGCGGCCTGCCGTAATCCGTATGAGATTCATCGGGTGCTGTGGAAATTGTTTCCAGAGGATGCCGAAGCCAGCCGCGATTTTCTTTTTCGAGTAGAGCAGTCAGATCGAATGAGCGCAGCTATTCTCATGCAGTCTATTCGTGAGCCGGAAATAGCCTCATCCGCCGCACGTATCCTGGCATGCCGGGAATATCCTTTGTCATTACAGGCTGGGCAACGGTTGCGCTTCATGCTGGTAGCTAATCCGGTAAAGATGATCAATGATGAAGGTGGGCGGAAAAATGCCGCTGGTGAACCGAAGAAATGCCGTGTGCCGCTTATTAAGGAAGATGATCAACGCGCCTGGATTGAGCGTAAGTTACAGGATACGGCATCGCTTGAGTCACTTGTTATTGATCCGGTCTTTCCGCTTCGGTTTAGAAAGGGCAAGGAAGATCGTGCTGGAAAGATACAGCCTGTCGGTTTTCAGGGGGTGCTTTCTGTTAAGGAACCGGATGCATTTGTCGGGCTAATTCAATCCGGCATCGGCCCCGCCAAGGCCTTTGGCTGCGGGCTGTTGTCTTTGGCGCGAGTCTGAACTATTCAGAAATTCTGACCAGTTGGAAAGGGTGGGGGCAGATTACCCCCACCCTTTAAGAATGACATTGTGACCTTTTGTGTCTGTATCAAGCAGGGTACAAGCTGTACCACGGTTGCTTGAGTTGTCCGAAAAACCCGGATAACTTCCCCCCGAGCATAGAGGATATTGAGCGTGAGTTAAGCGAAATCAGCCAGAATTCATCTACACAAAATTCCCGAAGAAAAAAGACCAAGCCATGACCTTACCTATCCTGCCCCCATTAAAGCCGCTGCCGATCAAAGACCGCATTTCTGTGGTCTATGTTGAGCGCGGCAACCTTGATGTTATCGACGGTGCCTTTGTGGTGGTGGATGCAACCGGCGTTCGCACCCATATTCCCATCGGATCAGTGGCCTGCCTGATGCTTGAGCCCGGTGCGCGGGTCTCCCATGCTGCGGTGGTGCTGGCAGCGCGGGTAGGCTGCCTGCTGGTCTGGATCGGTGAGGCCGGGGTACGGCTGTACGCTGCCGGTCAGCCGGGCGGGGCGCGGTCGGATCGGCTGTTGTATCAGGCCAAGCTGGCCTTGGATGATTCAGCCCGTTTGAAGGTGGTGCGCAAGATGTACGCCCTGCGGTTTAAGGAAGAACCTCCGGAGCGGCGCAGTGTGGAGCAGTTGCGCGGCATTGAAGGGGTACGGGTCCGCAAGATGTATGAACTGCTGGCCCGGCAGTACGGGGTGGAGTGGAAGCGCCGAAACTATGATCATACCGAATGGGAGAGCGGCGATCTGCCCAATCGCTGTCTGTCGTCCGCCACGGCCTGTATTTATGGTATCTGCGAGGCAGCGATACTGGCAGCAGGCTATGCACCGGCGGTAGGCTTTATCCATACCGGTAAACCGCAATCGTTTGTGTATGATATTGCTGATATCTTCAAGTTTGAGACGGTGGTGCCGGTGGCCTTCCGTATCGCTGCCAAAAAGCCCCGTGATCCTGAGCGTGAAGTGCGTCTGGCCTGTCGTGATGCCTTCCGGCAGAGCAAGCTGCTGGACAAGATTATCCCCACCATTGAAGAGGTATTGGCAGCAGGAGAGCTGGAGCGGCCAAAGGCCCACGAAGAGGCGGTGGAGATCGCTATTCCCAACAAAGATGGGCTGGGTGATCCTGGGCTAAGAGGCTAACCCCTCCCAACCTCCCCTTAAGCTAAGGGGAAAAAGCTAACCCCACCCAGCCTCCCCTTAAGGTAAGGGGAGGAGTTTATAAGTGAATAAGTACCCCCTCTTAGGGGTAAGAGGGGGCAGGGGGAGTTAATTGTGCAATATCTGTGTAATGATCCTGCCCTGAAAGAACGACGCAGGGAGCTGAGGCGCAATCAAACTGATGCCGAGCTGGCGTTGTGGGAACGTTTGCGTAACAAGCGTTTTTACGGTTTGAAGTTCTTCCGGCAATACGGATTTGGTCCGTATATTCTCGACTTTTACTGCCCTGTTCTTAAATGTGCCGTTGAGCTTGATGGTGCGCAGCATGCTGAAGAGGATGTGAAAATGTACGACGCTCAACGGACAGACTTTCTGCGTAGCCATGGGATTGAAGTCGTAAGATTTTGGAATAGTGAAGTTCTATCCAATATTGACGGGGTACTGGAAAGGCTAACCCCTCCCAGCCTCCCCTTAAAATAAGGGGAGGAGTTTATAAGTAAAAAAAGTACCCCCTCTTAGGGTAAGAGGGGGCAGGGGGAGTTAGAGTACCCCCTCTTGAGGTAAGAGGGGGCTAGGGGGAGTTAGGGTACCCCTTCTTAGGGTAAGAGGGGGCCAGGGGGAGTTAATCATGCTGGTCATCGTAACTGAAAACGTGCCGCCCAGATTACGCGGCAGGCTGGGGCTCTGGCTGGTAGAGGTGCGGGCCGGGGTCTATGTGGGGGATGTCTCTCGCAGGGTGCGTGAGATGATCTGGGACAACCTGGAAAAAGGCGTTGAAGACGGTAACGCCGTAATGGCCTGGACATCCAACAACGAGTCAGGCTTTGATTTTCTAACCTTGGGCACAAACCGGCGGATACCGGTGGAAATGGACGGTATCAAGCTGGTTTCGTTTCTACCGGAGGGGAACCAGGCCGCTTGACTTCTCAAGATAAAATCAGGTAGCTTGTAATTACATTGTATGTACGCAAAGGAGGCGTAGATGCTTGCACAATTGGTTTCCATAGGTAATTCAAAGGGCATACGGATACCTGCGGCGTTGCTGCGTCAATACGGTTTAAGCGACACGGTTGAGCTGTTGCCGGGCAAAGATGAGATTACTATTCGTCCGGTAAAAGCTAAGCCCCGCGAAGGCTGGGATCAGTCCTTTGCTGCCATGCATGCCACCGGAGATGATGCGCTGCTGATTGACGAAATGCTTGATCAGGAGGACTGGGAGTGGAGC
>Ga0074197_1001733_pt1 | contig 17274 bp, 13 predicted proteins | sample EPASupsiteSAE305_FD_64526 | JGI IMG/M metagenome (GOLD analysis project Ga0074197, IMG submission 64526) | Bioremediated contaminated groundwater microbial communities from EPA Superfund site, New Mexico - SAE3-05 reassembly with SPADES | ecosystem: Environmental > Aquatic > Deep subsurface >...
TGGAGCCAAAGCTTGCGGCCCTCATGCAGAATCCTTTATATTCAGAACTTTTTTCCATCGCGGCGAAACTGGAAAATCTGCACAGGCACAGCTCGATTCACGCGGCGGGCATCGTCATCGGAAAATCGGCGCTCACGGATTACGTGCCGCTCTACAAAGATCCCAAGACCGGCCTCGTCGCTACGCAGTATACGATGGAGTATCTCGAGAACTGCGGCCTCGTGAAGATGGACTTTTTGGGCCTCAAGACCCTCACTCTCATCCGCAACACCCTCAATCTCCTCCACAAGCGTGGCATCGACATCGAAGAAGAAAATATCCCCGACAGCGATCCCAAGACCTTCAAGATGCTCTGCGAAGGCAAGAGCACCTCTATTTTTCAGTTTGAGTCGCAGGGAATGCAGTCGGTGCTGAAACGGGCGAAACCCTCGAGCATTGAGGACCTCATCGCGTTGAACGCGCTCTACCGGCCGGGTCCCATGGAGAATATCGATCAGTTCATCAATTCAAAGAATGGCAAGATGGCCATAACCTACCCTCATCCTTCCCTCGAGAAGTACCTCAAAGGAACCTACGGCGTGATCGTGTACCAGGAGCAGGTCATGCAGGTCGCGCGCGAGGTCGCGGGCTACTCGCTGGGACGGGCGGATTTGCTCAGGCGCGCCATGGGAAAGAAAAAACCCGAAATTCTGCAAAAGGAGGAAGTACCCTTTATCGAGGGCGCCGTCTCCCGCGGATATTCCAGGGAAGATGCCAAGCGTATCTTTGAGATACTGACGCCGTTCGCGGGTTACGGTTTCAACAAATCCCACGCCGCCGCGTATTCGGTCGTCGCATACCGGACCGCCTACCTCAAGGCGAACTATCCCGCGGAGTTCATGGCGGCCAACCTCACCAACGAGATAAGCAACACCGACAAACTCACGGAATACATCAGCGAGGCGCGTCAGATGGGCCTGTCCGTCCTGCCTCCCGACATCAACCGTTCCGACGCGAATTTCAGCGTGGACCATGGCCAGATCATCTATGGTTTTCTGGGAATCAAGGGCGTGGGGGAGGGCATCGCGGGCGCGATCCAGGAAGAGCGCGAAGCGCGGGGCAGGTTTGTCGATTTCATCGATTTTCTGACGCGGCTTCACGATGCCGGGCTCAACCGGAAGACGATGGAGTCGCTCATACTCGCGGGATGCTTCGATTCCCTGAAGTATAAGCGCCGCCAGCTCCTGGAGAATCTCGAACGGGCGACCGAACATGTCGAGGGCAAGCGCTCGTTCGAGGCTTCGCGCAATGGCTCGCTCTTCGATATGGAGGATATGGGCTCGTACCCTGATTTTGTATTCGAGCCGGCCGACGAATTCTCCAACCAGGAGATGCTGCAGTCGGAGAAGGAACTGCTGGGATTCTTTTTCTCGGCGCATCCCATGGACGAGTACCGCATGATATGGGAGCGCTCGTCCACCCTTGACATGGGACACCTCGACCAGGCGAGCCCCAACCGCGAATACGTCGCGGTCGCGCTCCTCAAGGAATTCCGCGTGCATACGACGCAGAACGGGAGGCGGATGGCCTTCGGCCAACTGGAGGATTTTCGCGGGGCCATCGACATAGTGATCTTCCCCGACATGCTCGAGAAAAACGAGGAGGCTTTTGTAAAAGACCGCGTGCTCTGTGTCCGGGGCGTCTTCGACAATACCCGCCGGTCTCCTTCGCTGAAAATCCAGGCGATTCTTGATCCTGAGTCCCTGAAAAAAATGTCCTGGCGGGAACTTCATATCCAGCTGTCACCGGCGCTGTGCAGGACGGAGGCGGGGGGTGAGCCGTCAGGGACAGAGAACAGCGGGCTCGCGACGGGGCAGCTCGGCGAATCGGGTTTGTACCAGCTCAGGGATGCGGTATATTCTCTCCATGGACAGTGCAAAGTCATTTTTCACCTTCCGCTTTCCGGGGGAGGTGAGGCTCTGATCGAGGCGGGGCTCCATACGACCTGCTCAGCGAGCGATGAGGACATCGCATTCTTGAAGCGACAGCCGGCAGTCACGGAGGTGTGGCGGGTATGACCATAAAGATTCTCGGCAATGGGGGATTTTACAACGAGGGGCTGCCGTACAACGCGATGGCGATCAACGGACACGTGCTCGTGGAGACACCTCCCGATATTCTGCAGTCTCTGATGCAGCAAGCGATGAGGCCGGCCCAGATTGATACTGTATTCATAAGCCACATCCACGGCGACCACTGTTTCGGCTTTCCCTTCTTCTTTTTCAACTGGCTCTACTGGGGCGAGTCCGACTCCCATTACGGAAGGGGAACGCGGCTTGTCATCATCGGACCCGAAGGCCTGGGCAGCCATCTGCGCGAACTCATGCGCCTCGCGATTCCTCCAGAACACCCCTACCTGCGCGATTTCGACCAGCGGGTTCAGATCGTCGAGATCGATGAAGACGATGTCGTCCCCGTAAAGGGGAATCTCTGGTTTGGATTCAGGCGCACAAAGCATTCTCTGCCGACCTTCTCCCTGATCGCGGGGGAGAGGGGCCCTGACGGGGCACTCCCTTCATCCTCTGAATATCTCAAGAAGGCCCTCTTTATCTACAGCTCGGACACCTCCATGTTCGAAGGCGTCCGGGTGCTCCTGGGCTCGGGCGCGAAGCTCATCCTCTGCGATACGAATGGAGAAAAGGAGAACGGCGTGCACATGAGCCCACAGGAGCTCATGGCCGCTGCGGCGGCGCAGGGCCTGTCCGGTACCGGACGCCTCCGGGGCATCCACATGAGCAGAAAGATGGAGAGGGTGGGGGAGCTTCGGTTCGTGCAGCCGGGCGAAGAGTTCACTATTTGAATATCCGATTGAACGTATCCTGCCTTTTAATGCTGGCGACCAGCATGAAAAACAGTGAAGAAAAGAGCAGGGTGCCCAGACAGTGGATACAGTAGAACGCCGCAATTGAACCGAGCGTCATAGTGGTATAGCTGGAATAGAAGATGCACACTATTTTCTTGTCTTTATAGGACTTGATAAGATTCCGCGCATTCAGCAGGACCATCGCTCAACCTCCTGTTCAAAAAAGCGATGCGAAAGTCGTTCGATGCATCCAGCATATACCCGCGGATGAGGAAGTGGGGAAAGATATCATGCTTGACTCGTATATATAATGTGTATATTATAAATATAGAGGTTCATTATGGTGAAGAGACTTATCCAACACGGTAATAGTGTTGCATTGGTTATTGATAAACCGATACTCGAGTTGCTGAATGTGACGTTTGATACTCCATTTGAGATAACCACGGATGGAAGAAATCTCATTCTATCGCCGCAGTCGGAAGGGAATGCGGCGATCAATGTCATAGACTCACTTGAGAAGATCAACAAAAAATATAGTAATGCCTTACGTCGTCTTGGCAAATAAAAATGATAAGATTCCTGACTCTCTCCGAAGTACTGCTTATATATGAAGATCAAATAAGAAGATATGGCGGAACGTATAGCGTAAGAAATTTAGCACTCTTAAGTTCAGCCGTCTATGTACCTCAGGCAACATTTGAAAGAGAATATCTCCACAAGACCATTCCGGAGATGGCCGCCGCATATGCGTATCACATTTGTGAGAATCATGCATTGGTAGATGGAAACAAACGAGTAGCTTTGGCAACGGCATTGGTATTTCTTGATATCAATGGATACGATTTTGCTTGCAGTGAAGAGGAAATTTACCAGATAATGATGGCGGTAGCCAGTAACAAAATGAATAAAGCAGCATTGACAGGAAAGTTCATACAATATTCAAAGCGGAGAATACTATAGGGCATCTGGCAATCGTTTTGGCAGTCACGTGCGCATTATCCTTCCCACACGACATCCACCGCGCCGCGGTCTTCGATGCTTTTTTCTATAAGGGATTTTTCTTTCGCCGGCAGAGACTTGAATGGCGCCATGTGTATCTTTCCGCCGCTCTGTTTCCATCTGGCTACGATCTTGCCCCGCACCATGACCGTCGGATAGACTATGCCCGTGAGAGAATATATGTTCCGGATATCCTTGCGCTCAAAGAACAAGCTGTCCTCTTTGAAAAACGCCATGAGCAGAGGATCAAAGCCCGGCAGCAGAATGCAGGCCGGCACGCCTTTCCCCACAGCGTCGTTCCTGTAGAAATATGTCTTCTTACCGCACTGCGCGGTCTTCAGCCTATCGACGGCCATATGCTTCTGTATGAATTGCTGGCTCTTGCCGAGGAAGTACGAGGCGTCCCGCATCGTCGCAGGGCCGAAGGTGCTGAAGTATCGATCGATGATGATCTCCCAGGCGGCGTCGTGCCCAAGGGGGACAAAAGGAGGCGCAAGCGCATAGGTCGGGCTTCTGTTTCCGACCAGGTAGCATATTCTGCCCGTCTCTACAAGGTATCGGATGATTCCGCCCCAGGGGTTGAAAAAATAGGCTCTGGATTCGGTCTCGTCCATCCCTTTTTCGCTGCACCTTTTTTTCAGCGCATCGCGGGTACAGTTCCCTTCCTGAAGCGCTTCCAGTATGAGGTCGGCAAAGAAAATTTTTCGGTTCATCGGAATGGACGAGCACGCTCTCCACTGCTCTTCCGCGTATTTGCTCAATGAGCCGGTATGGAGAAATACGGGCAAGTCCGTCTCATGGATCATGTGTATCGTGCCCCGGAGGGTCCAGCATTTGACAAGAGAAGCGTACTCAATCGACTTTTCAGTGATGCGCAGCAAGAGTGAGCGCAATGCCTCTTTTTCGTATTGCGCCTGCAAACCGCAGAGGTTTTGGACGACATGATCCTGGTCTCTTCTGTTCGTTATGAACTGATTATACAGCCTATGCTCACTTATTTCTCTTTCGGTCATATCCATTGCGGGTCGTCTCCATTGCTTGGGAGCGGCTCACCCCTTGTCCGTGAGCAGCCAGTCGGCCAGCTCCCTCCACCGTGAAAAGGAAAGGTCCGCGCCAGGGCACCGCCTCCCCCGCCGGGCAGCCCGCATGCCCACCCGTTTCGGCCCTTCGATGTCGTATTGGATGTTGTTGCCGACGTAGAGGATTTCGGAAAAATCTATGCCCAGTGCCTCAGCCATGCCTTCGAAAGCCCGGGGATGCGGCTTCAATACTCCAAAGTCCTCTGTGCAGAACGAACGCTCAAAAAGATCTGACAGGCCGAGTGCGTATATTTTTTCCTGGGGCGGCAGATCGGAGAGCGCCGCGACGCGTATGCCGCTGCCGCGGATTTTTTCGATCGTGGCCCTCACTTCCGGATAGGGGCGGATCGAGGCAAAGCGTTTTGGAAGCTCGAGGTAGAAGAGTTGTTCCATGAGTTCGCGTGCGCGATTGGCAGTTTGCGCATGCGGTTGGTCGATATGAAGGTGCTGAGCCATGAGTGAAGCTTGTAGTCGATGAAGGTCTTCTTTGTTTTGAGGAATATAACCGTGCTGCATCTGAAGGGATCGCAGTTCTTTTCTCGCTGCCGAAAATTCCAGGACAATCCGGGGATGTGCGATGAACATGTCGATGCATCGCATATAGAGCGAAGAAGCGGGGTAGAGCGTGCCATCGACATCGAACACCACGGCCCGAATACCGATTTTTTGCTGCATATAGAATGTATACAGGAGGAGCAGAACTCCTGTCCACCACTGCCTAGGCACAAGGCGGCGATTTTGAAATTCTGCTCATCCTGACCAACAGGCCTGAAGGCGCGGTGCGCTTTTCTATTATCAGAAAGCATCGCGCAAAATCCTCGTTCTTAGAAAACCCGCGCCCTGTAGCTCGTATGCAGAAGCTCATGGGAGAGGTGCCCGAGCGGTTTTCCAAGAAAATCTTTGTACAAGGTGTTCACGGCAGGATTCTCATGCGATTTGCGTATCGGCAGTATGCGATCCTCTGTATAGAGGGCCTTGCTTCGGGCAAGTTTTTTCTCGATGTCGGCGAGCACGGGTTGTCCGCCGCCGCCAATGCATCCGCCGGGGCAGGACATGATCTCGATGAACTGATAGGGGCTCTTTCCCGCGCGGATCTCATCGAGGAGTATGCGGGCGTTCGAAAGCCCGTGCGCCACGGCGACGCGGACAGGGCTGCCGCCGAGCACGACTTCGGCGCTCTTGATCGATTCAAAGCCGCGCACCTGGGTAAATTCGATGTTTTCGAGGGGCTTTTTCTCGACTATTTCGTAGACGGTGCGGAGCGCCGCCTCCATGACACCGCCCGTCGTGCCGAATATGGTCGCGGCTCCTGTCGAGCGGCCCAGAGGGTCGTCGAAGTCTTCTTCAGGCAGGTGTCCGATCTCGATGCCGGCGAGTTTTATCATGCGGGCCAGCTCTCTCGTGGTGAGCGCCCAATCGACATCGAAGAACGAACGCGGACCAGCGAGCTTGGCGTCTTTCTCTCTCCACCAGCCCCAGGCTGAGTCCATCTCCTTGCGCCTCGCCTCATATTTCTTTGCGGTGCAAGGCATTATCGAGACGACGCGCATTTTGTCGGGTGCGATTCCGGCAGCCTGCGCGTAGTATGTCTTCGCGACCGCCCCGAACATCTGCTGGGGGCTTTTGCAGGTCGAGACATGCCCGAGGAGGTCGGGGTAGAAGCCCTCGATGAAGTTGATCCACCCGGGCGAGCACGATGTGATCATGGGGGTCGTGCCGCCGTGTGACAGGCGCTCTAATAGTTCGCTGCCTTCTTCCATGATGGTCAGGTCTGCGGTGAACTGCGTGTCGAACACTTTCGCGAAGCCCAGCCGCCGGAGCGCGGCGACCATCTGACCTGTCACCAAGCTTCCCGCGGGAAGTCCAAGCGCTTCTCCCAGTGATGCCCTGATTGCGGGCGCAGTCTGCACCACGACGCTGAGTTTGGAATCCCGCAGCGCGTCGAACACGTCTCTTGACTCATCCTTTTCGGTGATCGCGCCGGTCGGGCACACGACTGAGCACTGGCCGCACTGCACGCAGGCGCTCTGCGCCAGTCCCCTGTCCATGAATGTCGCGACCCGCGTGCGGGCGCCACGGCCCGTGAATGCGATGGCGTTGACTCCCTGCGTCTCTTCGCACACCGACACACAGCGGCCGCAGAGGATACATTTCTTGTCGTCGCGCACGATGCCCTCCGACGTGGTGTCGGGGAGAGGGTATTTTCTGTACGCGGGGAAGCGGTCCGCGCGGACTTCCAGAAGGTTGGCCATCGTGTGCAGTTCGCACGTGTCGGCCCTGACGCAGGAGAGACAATCGCTGGGGTGATTCGCCAGGAGCAGTTCGATCGCGGTCTTGCGCGCCCGCAACACCCGGGGACTGGCTGTTTGTATTTTCATGCCGGGCGTCGGCTTTTGGACGCACGAGCGCACGAGCGATTTTGCCCCTTCGACTTCGACGACGCATACGCCACACGACGCATTTTGAGAGATGCCTTTGAGATAACACAGCGTGGGAATCTTTACGCCGGCGCGAGCGCATGCTTCCACGATGTTCTCGGATGGATCAACCTTCACTGTCTGACTGTCTATTGTAACTTCTATCAAGTTTTCCATGGTCCGCCTCCTTTATTCGCTGACGAGGGTTCCGCGCGGCTCCCGCTTGTGTTCACGGACATCGCAGCGCAGACAGCGATTCGCTTCAATGCGCGCCTGTTCGCCGGTATACCCGAGATTGATTTCCATGAAATTGCTCTTGCGCGCATTGATGGGAAGCATTGCGGCGCGGGTCATCTTTTCCTTGCTGATATTGAGCGGAATTTCCATCCTGTAGCCGAAGCGGCGGAACAGGGTGTCGAAGCGCTTTTTCCCGCTCAAGCTTTGATCGACGATCTCCGCGACGGTTTTTGCCTGACCCATGGCTTCTGCGGCGGTCGCCGGGCCAAGCGTGGCATCGCCGATGGCGTATACTTTTGGATTCGAGGTGACCAGCGAGAATGGGTCGACCTTGATGCGGCCATTTTTCGAGCGTTCGACGCCGATGGAGTCGATGCCGGGGATTTCAACCTTTTCGCCGATTGCCACAATGACGGTGGAACAGGAAATATCTTCGACCTTGTCGGTGGAAATGGGCGTAGGGCGGCCCGAAGAATCCACGGGGCCCGCTTTCATGCGCTGAATGCGGACGGCCTTTGCAAAGTGTTTGCCATCCTTTTGCCTTGTCAATATTTCAACTGGCGAAGCCATGCATATAAGGTCGATGCCTTCCTCAAGTGCGCCTTTCAGCTCTTCCTCATTGGCGGGCATATCGGTTTTGGAGCGCCTGTAGACGACCGTCACTGTAGAACCAAGGCGCATGGCCGAACGGGCTGCGTCGATCGCGGAATTGCCGCCGCCTATCACCACCACTTCGCCACCCGTGCGAACCTTTTCCTTTCTCGCGAGCGTGTTCAGGAAATCGCATGCCTTGTAGACGCCATGAGCGTCCTCGCCGGGCACACCAAGCGTGAGTTCAGAAGCGGCTCCGGCAGCGACGATGATCGCGTCGCACGAGTCGGCAAGCCGCTGCCACTGCTCCGGTTCCGAAATGCGGGTGTTGTAGACAAACCGCACGCCGAGTTTTTCGATGAAGCCGACTTCTTTTTTGAGGACGTCCTTCGGAAGCCGATAGGCAGGAATGCCCCACCGCAGCACGCCGCCGGCTTCATTGCTCGCTTCATAGATCGTCACCTCATGGCCCAGACGGACCAGGTAGGAAGCGGCCGTAAGTCCTGCGGGCCCTGCGCCGATGATGGCGACGCGCTTGCCGCTCGATGGAAGTTTCTCTTTGATTATTTTGGCATATATCTGCTTTTCGCGACCCATCTTATACATTGTGTCGGCAAGGTAGCGGTGGATTTCGCCCTGAGAAACCGGCTCATCCAGCATATCGCGCCGGCATCTCATCCGGCAGTGGAAGTGGCAGATGCGCCCGATGGTGCCGGGCAAGGGGTTTTCCCTCAGGGTGAGCTCGAAGGCGTCCTCGATGCGGTTTTCTTTCAGGAGCTGCAGGTATCCTGGGATGTTCATGTGCAGCGGGCAGGAGGATTCGCAGAGGGCAATAAAGAGGTTTTCGCAGATGCCCGCCGGGCACCTTTTCCCTTTTATGTGCTGAATATATTCATCGCGGAAATACCGCAGCGTGGTGAGCACGGGGTTCGCGGAAGTCTGTCCCAGACCGCAGAGCGAAGAATCCTTGACGGTGAGGGCGAGTTCCTGGAGCGTGTCGAGGTCTTCCTCCGCGGCCTCGCCGTCCGATACTTTTTGCAGGATATGCAGCATTTGGGAAGTGCCTTCGCGGCATGGTGTGCATTTTCCGCAGGATTCACTCACGACAAAACTGGTAAAGTACCGCGCGACATCGACCATGCAGTTGTCCTGATCCATGACGACCATGCCGCCCGAGCCCATGATCGCACCCAATTCTGTCAGATGTTCATAGTCGATGGGGGTTTTGAAGAGACTTGCGGGCACACAGCCGCCGGATGGGCCGCCGCATTGTACGGCCTTGATTTTTTTCTTTGGGCCCATGCCTCCGCAGATGCCGTAGATCACACTGTCGAGGGTGCTGCCAAGGGGAAGCTCCACAAGGCCGGTATTGCGCACTTTGCCGACAAAACTGAATACTTTTGTGCCCGTGCTCGTGGAAGTGCCTATGCCCGCGAACCATTCGCCGCCCCGCGCGATGATGACGGGAATGTTGCACCATGTTTCGACGTTGTTTATGGACGTGGGCCGGCCATAGATGCCTTTCTGGGCGGGGAAGGGCGGGCGCGGTCTCGGCCGTCCCGCGTTTCCTTCTATGGAAGAGATGAGCGCGGTTTCCTCGCCGCAGACAAAGGCTCCGGCTCCGGTCACCATGTCTATGTCGAACGAGAACTTTGTCCCGAGGATGTTCTTTCCCAGAAGGCCATGTTCGCGCGCGTCTTCGATCGCTTTGGTGAGTCTGTACACCGCGAGGGGGTATTCCGCCCTGACATAGACGATTCCGCGGTTCGCGCCCATGGCGTAGGCGCCGAGAATCATGCCTTCGATGAGCATGTGCGGGTCGGACTCGATCTCGTTCCGGTTCATGTACGCGCCGGGATCGCCTTCATCGGCATTGCAGATGATGTAGCCTTCTCCCGGATTGTCGATGAGCGACTGGCGCATCAGCGACCACTTCCTCCAGGTGGGGAAACCCGCGCCCCCGCGGCCCCGGAGGCCTGACTTTTTCACCTCTTCAATGATGGATTCAGGCGGCATTGAGGTGAGCGCCCGCACGAGGCTTCGATACCCCCCAACCGCAATGTATTCTTCGATGCTTTCGGGATCGATCATCCCCGCGTCGCGCAGGACGATTTTTTCCTGATCCTTGAAAAAATTCAGCTCTTTCCATGTAGGAAGATGCTCGTAACCCCGGCCGAATTCGAGCTTCGATGTCCTGAAATCCCACTCTTCTATTCTCGCCTCGGCGAGTTTTGCGATCTTGTCGTACGAAGCGTCATCGGAGAGGCCCTTTACAATGCGTGTGGCTTTTTGAGCGTCGACATCCGTAAAGAAGAGAACGGGCTTCCCTGGCCGCCAGGACATGACCACCGGCTCTGCGGCACAGAAGCCGAAGCAGCCGACACGACGCACCCGGACAGGATTGTTCTCCGCTTTCTCGGTGATGGCTTCCCATACCTTGTCCGCGCCCGAACCAATGCCGCAGGTGCCCATTCCCACCGAAATCCACGGCGTATCTCCATAGAAATGCGCCATGCCTTCCTTCGCGAGAAAACCGAGATCGAGGGTGTTTGTCATACCTCGCCTCCTTTCTTGAGTTTTTCCAAAAGCGAGACGAGCTTGCTGATTGTCATTCGCGAAATTACCTTGCCGTCGACCATGATGACAGGAGCGAGCGCGCACTGGCCAAAGCATGCCACGGTGCGGATTGTCGCGAAGCTGTCGCTGCTGGTGACCGAATTCTCCTCTTCTTCTTTGAATTCCTTTATGCCGAGCCGGGCGAGGGCTTCATTGAGCAGCACCTGCGAACCTCTTGTGTGACAGGCGGTACCCCGGCACACGACAATGACATGTTCTCCCTGGGGCTTCAGACTGAAAAAGGAATAGAAGGTTGCCACTGAATATACCCGAGAAAGTGGCACGTTGAGCTTTTGTGAAATCTCCCTGAGGGTTATTTCCGAGAGATATTTTTTGGGATCATTCTGCTGTGCCTGCTCCAAAGCGCCGAGCACGTTGCCGTTTCTTCCCTTCCACGAGTCGATGATGCTATCGAGACTCTGTGATTTTACATTTGATATGGCCTTTGGCATACTGCCTCCTTCAACCCGGTTATCGACATTTTCGTATCAATTCCTCTATTTGTCAAGAAAAATTTATCTATAAAATTATATCATTGAATTTTTATATAATAAAGAGGGGATATAGGATTTTTTATGGATAAAAATTTATCTAAAAAATAAGCATTGCGTTATCATCAATTTTATTTAATACTGGAAACATATGGATTCGTCCGATTGGGCTGGCGTGCCTTGCTCCCGTCCCAAATGGCCTTTGCACTTTTCTCATCCGAGTGTTGAAGCCGTAGGCCGCAAGCTGAAGCGCATCTTCGATCAGAATGCCAGCACGGAATACTTCTCGTGCGAGGAAATCCGCGACTATTCGTATTACGAAAATCTTCTCATTGAGGGACTTGATGGAATAGACCGCAAAATGAAGAGCGGATCGCTCAAACCCGTGGAATTGTCGGAATATCCCAAGATCATTCGCGCCGACAGGGGAAAAGTGCGCGCCTGCATATATATCGGCTCTTTTGATCCCTTCCAGCTCACGCATCTCGCGGTAGCGGTTCGTTTCCTCGCCTCGGAATTGAGCAGCTCCGACTTTGTCGTTGTGGTGCCCGAAGGATCTCCCGATCCTGCCAAACCGCTCAAGACTGACTACGCCTTTCGCCTTTCCATTGCGAAAATGCAGATTGAGGGTATTTTCGACCCCTTCATCAAAGTACTTGATCTCGGCATGCAGGCAGATACGATCGAAATAGCGAGAAGATTCATTGCCATGCACAGCGGGCTCACGCTCGAACTGACGCACCTCATAGGATCGGACGTCCTGCCGGTTGCCGCGCGTTTTATTGCTGAGGACCTGTCGATATGGAGAAAAGAAGCGCAGGAATCAGGCGTACACTACCTGCACAGCACTCATGTGGTGCGGCGGGGCGAAGATGCCATAGATGCATCATATTTTGATGCAATTAAAAATGAGGGGGCCAGTGCTATCCTGGATCCCAGCATCGTCGCCACTCCCTCAAGCACCGATTTCCGTACAAAACAGGCATTTACGATTGTGCTGCCGACACCGTCCATACGCGACAAAATGGAAATAATTTTCCGTTACCACATGCATAGAAGCTGGTCATCCGATCAGGAATAGTGTATATAGAGAATATGAACATACAGTCGATGAAACTTATATTTCTGGGGCCCCCGGGAGCCGGCAAGGGCACGATCTCCAAAATGGTCGCCGAGAGGCTTGGAGTCCCGCAGATAAGTACGGGGGACATGTTCCGCGCCGCGGTAAAAGAGAAGACCGAGCTTGGGCTCAAGGTGCAGTCGATCTTGGCAGCCGGAGGGCTCGTGCCCGACGAGCTCACGATCGCCATTGTCAAAGAGAGGCTGTCGTGGCCGGATGTGCGGCAGAGCTACATCCTGGATGGATTTCCGCGGACCATTCCTCAGGCGGAAGCGCTTGCCGCATTTTCGTCGCTCGACGCGGCGGTCGACTTTGAGGTCAGGGATGACCTCATCCTGTTCAGGCTTACGGGAAGGCGCGTATGCAAGACATGCGGTGCGATTTACCATGCCGTGACAAAACCTCCGAAAGCCGAAGGCATCTGCGATCTCTGCGGTGAGGAGCTCTACACTCGCAACGACGACAAGGAAGAGACCGTCAAGGCCCGACTCAGTGCCTACCACGAAGAAACGGAACCCCTCATCGGGTATTACACGAAAAAAAGGCTTCTTCTTACCATCGATGGCAGTCCTGACGCTGAGACCGTCTACAACACATTTCTCTCTGCAATAGGGCGCTTTCTGAAAAAATGAGCACATCCGGTGCTGTATCATCGAAGCGAGCGGCTTTTTTTCTGTTTTTTAGTGTGACCTTGCTGGACCTCCTGCTTTTCATTCCATTTGGGAACATGCTCGCTGCGCAGGAGGCTTCAGCCACGGAGCAGCCTTCGCACAACGATACCCAGGCAGCGCCAATTGCGCCTGGCAGATGGGCTGGCAAATTGGTTCTGCGGTCGGTTCAGGAGACTCAAGGAGGGCCGCAGAGCCAATCCGCTCCATCGAGCTTCAGCTTCGAGCTTGTCGTCCGCATCCTCGCGGAAAACCGGGGCATTCTCGTCGACATCCCTGAGCAGGGCATGTTTTCATATCCCATCGACCGATATTCCATCGATGCAGGCCGGTTCAGTTTTGTGCTCGACGCCATGGGTGCCGACGAAGGGCTTACTTTTTCCGGCAACTTTTCAAGCTCGTTTGTTCCTCAAGGTGGCACTCAAAAGGGAGGCATAGTCGGCACGGTCCGGGGCCGCACATGGAATGGCTCATTCTATGTACAAAAGGAAAAGGCCGCGTCACCTCAAGGAGAACTATACATCGATGTGCCTGTCGATGGCGGCACTCTCCCCGCGACGCTCACCTTTCCTGTCCGTACCAGGGCCGTCCTCGATGCAAATGCGCCGGCGGGCTTCCCTTTGGTCATTCTAGTCGCCGGTGCAGGAAAAACCGACAGGGATGGCAATAATGTCGATGTGCCGGGCAAAACCGATTCTCTGAAGCAGATGGCGGCGATGCTCAGGGCGCGCAATGTGGGGAGTCTGCGGTACGACCGAAGAGGCACAGGGGAAGCCTACAAGCTCGAAGCGCCTGGGCACATGACGAGCTTTTCCCGGCACATTCTGGACCTCGCTGCGGTCATAAGGGCCGCCGAGGCTTTGCCGCGCCGTGGAAGGCTGATTGTCGCCGGCATGAACGAAGGGGCGTGGATGGCTATGGCGGCATTGAACATCGTGGGAGGAGAATCTCCTGTCGATGGTCTTGTTGTGCTCGACGCGAGCGGGCAGAGCCCGATGGAAACGCTGCGACAATCCATCGAGAGCCTCGATCCGGAAAGCCGCGAGAAGGCTCTTGAAGCCGCGCAAAAGCTTATTGATACAGGGACATTGATCGATGTACCGGAGGATCTCGCCAACTTCTTCTCGCCCAACAGAAAGGATTGGCTTGCGACATGGCTCGCATTCGACCCAGTCGATACGCTGAAAAAAGTCGAAACGCCGGTTCTCTTCGTCTACGGCGAACGCGACATGCAGGTGAGCCGGGAAGAATTCTCAAAGCTCGCTGCGGCGAAGCCGCAGGCGGGCATACGCATTGTGCCAGATATGAATTATGTACTCAAGGAAGTGCACAATGAGGATGAGAACTATGCTGCCTTCACGGATCCATCGTTTAAATTACCTGCGCTCCTGGCGGATTTGCTCGCTTCCTATGCCAAGGCGCAGCCCGCGCCTCAAGGTTTGTTGCCATGGAGCTTACAATAGCTGAATGGAAAATATTTGAAGAGCTCCTCGCGCAGTTATCTGTTCGCAATGATCTTGTCTGTCGTGTTGCCATCGAGGTTTGAAAGCTCAAGCATCGCGTCGATCATCTGTTGTGCGCTCATTGTGATAGGCTGACTCACAAAAAGCGAGCCTCGCTGTTCGATGGAGTTTTCAGACGAAAGGGGAACGCCATAAGAACTCAGCTTGTTTGAGATCAGGACCCACATGAATTTGATGATAGGTTTGTAGGTGCGGGCGGCCTGCTCATCTTTCATCTGAATTTGAAACACCGTACTGTAGCGCGCATCGGGGCTTCCTTTGGCGGGGCTTGCCGCGTCGCGCGTGGCGCTCAGCATTATGCCATCAAAAGGAAGCGTAACGCCGTCGAGTATTGGCAGTTGCGTGACAAGAGCCGATTTGGCATCGAGGTATATTGTTAAATCGGCATCGCTGCTGAGCATGCCGCTGCTCCTGGCCATTGAACCGGCTGCGCCGGAAAAGGCCGGTGGATCTTCAGGTGCCCATGTCGCAAAATGCAATTGTCCTCCAGAGGGTTTGCGGAGGTAGAGCTTCCCGTTTTTCGCTGCATAACCGCCAACAATTCTTTCCCAATTGTTATCAAAGCTGAAGGACAGTGAGGTTAAAAGGCTTGGAAAGTTGCCAGCCAAGACCACCTCGATTGCCGGACTTGTATTGCCATCCCAGGATATTCCGATGCCGGCCATGTCGGCCCTCATAAGTGTTTTATCGAGACGATCCCTGTCGATTGGTTTGTGGACCGCATCTTTTTGATCGGAGGCAACCGACATAAGAGCCTCAATCGTGGAATCGTTGAAGGAGGCCGCCATATCGCGCAAGAAATTATTTTCAGTTTTGACAAGCACTTGAGGTGCTTTTTCAAAATGATCAAAGAGCCCTGAGAGGGCGACTTCCCGCGGCACCGACGCGCAGGAGATTGCCAAAAAAAATACCGCTGACAGTGCGCCAAGCGCCCCGAGCTTCATAATGGGTTTTGTGGAGCCTGTTTTGTTGTTCTGCAGGAAAAATTTCATACGATGCGGATCCTTTTCTTGTGTATCAAGTCTTCAAATGCCTTTCTGTATGCGAGCACCGCTTCATTCCATATATATCACATAATCGCTCGCAATGACGAGTTCATCATGCACCGCTACCATCATGAACGTTTGCCGGCTCTGAATCCATGGAGGCCGGGGCGTGGTGGCACATGCCCAAAAATCGTGGTATCGTACCTTCATCTCATATAAAGATAAAGACCAACGTGGAGGTCACGTACATGGCGCTCGAGCGTACCTATGCGATGCTTAAACCCGGAGTGCTGTCCCGGCGCATCGCGGGCGAAATCATTTCGCGGATCGAACGGAAGGGATTTGACATTATCGGATTCAAGATCATGCGCATTCCGCGCGAGCTGGCAGAAAAACACTATGCCGAGCATAAAGACAAACCATTTTTTGGCGAACTCGTGGACTACATCACCTCGGGACCGGTCATCGCGATGGTGCTTGAGGGAGAACAGGCGGTGAAAATGCTGAGGCTCATGTGCGGCTCCACCAAGCCCGAGGAGGCGCTTCCCGGCACTATCCGCGGCGATTACGCCATGCACACGAACATCAACATTATCCACGCCTCGGATTCTCCGGAGGCGGCGACCAGGGAGATCGGGCTTTTTTTCAAGCCTGAAGAGCTCGTCTGCTGGTCCGACGGGAATAAAGACTGGATCTGATGATATCACTGCAAAAAAATCAATCAGCGAGGGAGGATGATGTATGACAGGCCAAACAGCCATCCCTGAATGGAGCCTCGAAGAAGTGTTCCCCGGATTCGACTCCCTGGAATACCGGCAGGCAAAGGAAGAAGTGCGGACATCGCTCGAGACTATGCGGCGCTTTCTCCTGGAGTCCTCGCCGCCGGAGGGCGGGGCGGATTTTTCCGACTGGCTCTGTGAACTTTTAGATAAGCTCAACCGCCTCGAGATGCTCGCGGATACGCTGTCGGCTTACGCCTACGCGCGCTTCAGCACCGAGACGAAGAGCCCCTCCGTGCTCGCCGAACTCAACAAGATCGAGGAGCTTTTAGTCCCCGCGACCACCGTGCAGGTGCTCTTCCGGAATCTTCTCGCCAAGCATGAAGATACGGTGAGAAAAGCCATCAAGGATGACAGGCGCTTTGGAGAGTACGCCTTTATCCTCGAGGAAGCGCTGATGTTCCAGAAACATCAGATGGCGACGGAGCTTGAGGATCTGGCCGCGGACCTGAGCCGCTCGGGAGCGGAGGCATGGTCGCGCCTCCAGGAATCGATCTTGGCCAACGCGAGCGCGCCCTGGGATGAGGCGAGCGGCGCGCGCAAAACCATGGTCGAGCTTCGGAACCTCGCGTACGATCCCGACCGCGCGGTGCGCGAAAAAGCATACAGACTCGAGCTCGGCATCTGGAAAACATACGAGATTCCCGTCGCGGCGGCCCTCAACGGCGTCAAAGGGACGGTCTCCACGCTGAACAAGAGGCGGGACTGGGAGAGCGCGCTCGATACTTCTCTGGCTCAGGCACGGATATCGAAGGCAACGCTTGATGCCCTCATCGGCGTCATGGAAGAGTCTCTCCCGATGTGGCGGCGATATCTGCGCGCCAAAGCTCGGCTTCTCGGCCGCGAGCGGCTCTCATTTTTCGATATCTTCGCGCCACTGCAGCAGACAGGATCGGAGATACCGACTTTCGGCTGGGAGGAGG
>Ga0074197_1001734_pt1 | contig 17270 bp, 20 predicted proteins | sample EPASupsiteSAE305_FD_64526 | JGI IMG/M metagenome (GOLD analysis project Ga0074197, IMG submission 64526) | Bioremediated contaminated groundwater microbial communities from EPA Superfund site, New Mexico - SAE3-05 reassembly with SPADES | ecosystem: Environmental > Aquatic > Deep subsurface >...
GGAACTGCTGGGCCACCGCTTGCACAACATCGTGGTCAACCTCGATTTGCGCTTCAACAATCTCTGCTGCATCGACAGCGAGGCCATCAAACAGATCGTGATGAACATCACCCTCAACGCCATTCAGGCCATGCCCGAAGGCGGCACTCTCAGCATTGCCAGCCGGGAGGAAAACAATGCCGTCGCGCTCACCTTCGAGGACACCGGAACAGGCATTGCCCAAGGCTTGCAGGATCGAATCTTTGATCCTTTTTTCACCACCAAGGAGATCGGCGAGGGCACCGGCCTGGGCCTTGCCGTGACCCTGGCCATGGTGCAGCGCCTCAACGGCAGGATCGACGTCCGCAGTCAACCCGGAGTCGGCGCGGCTTTTATCGTCAGCCTGCCCATTGACCGCCATTGTCTGCATCCTGAAAACCAATCACCAACGAGCGAGCGAGTCAGCGCATGAAACAGATACTGCTGGTGGAAGACGACGAAATCATGCGGATTACTTTGTACGACCGGTTGATGCGGGAAAAATGGCAGATCGACGCCGCCGTCAACGGGCGCGAGGCCCTCTCCCGGATCGAACGCACGCATTACCACCTGATCCTCTCCGACATCCGCATGCCGGGCTTGGGCGGCATGGAGTTGTTGGAGCTGGCCAGGCGTCATTCGCCGCAGACCGACATTTTCATGATGACCGCCTATGGATCAATCGAGGACGCCATCGCCTGCCTGCGCAACGGCGCCGCCGATTACATCCTCAAACCCTTTGAAATGGACGACCTGATCATCCGCATCAACCGCATCTTTGAAATGCAGACTGTGCGCGCGCGGTGCGCCTCACTTGAAGACCGCTGCCGTCAGGAGCATCAGGAGATCATCGGCGAATCCGGGGCTATTCGTAAAATCTTTTCCTTGATCAACCAGATAGGCCCCACCGACTCCACGGTGTTGATCAACGGCGAATCCGGAACCGGCAAAGAACTGGCGGCCAATGCCCTGCACCGGGCCAGTCGTCGCGCCGACAAGCCTTATATTCGCATCAACTGCGCCGCCATCCCCGATGGATTGCTGGAGTCGGAATTTTTCGGCCATGAAAAAGGGGCTTTTACCGGGGCGCACGCCAAAAAAATGGGGCGGTTTGAATTGGCCGACGGCGGCACCCTGCTGCTGGACGAGATTGGCGACCTGCCCCTTGGCCTGCAGGCCAAACTGCTGCGGGTGATCGAGGAAGGGGAATGCGAACGACTGGGCGGCACCCGGACAATCAAGGTGGACGTGCGACTGCTGTGCTCGACAGCCAAGGATTTGAAAGAAGAGGCGGACGCAGGACGATTCCGTCAGGATCTGCTCTATCGGTTGAGCGTCATCCCACTGCGCCTGCCGGCGCTGCGGGAACGGGTTGAAGACGTTCCGCTCTTGGTCAACCATTTCCTGCACGGATTCAGCCGGAAACGGGGCATGGCGCTGTCGTTGTCGGACGAGGCCATGCAGTGTTTGCTTTGCTACGATTTCCCCGGCAATGTGCGGGAATTAAAGAACATCATCGAACGGGTGTCGGTGCTGTCGCCCGGACCGGTGATCATTCCGGAAGATATGCCGGCGGACCTGCGGTCAACAGGGCCGCAGAACAACGGCGCGACCATGCTGCTCAGCGAGGCCATGGCCAAAGCGGAAAAACAGTATATTGTCAACGCGTTGCACCAATCCGGGGGCAACCGAACCCGAGCTGCCGGAGCTTTGGGGATCAGTCGAAAAAATCTTTGGGAAAAGATGAAACAGCACCGGATCGAAGTCTGAAGCTTTCAAAAGGCGCAGACCACCGCGCCGAACACCGCACTCCCCCTTGCCCAAGCGCCGCCGCTACAAATCGTACAAGCGTTCATCGTGAAGCGGCGCCCGACGGGAACCGGCTTGGGCCTTTTTCTTCATCGCCTCCAGACCGAAGGGTTCCTCGCCCTCCATCAGATCACCCATTTCCCGTTCGATCTGCTCAGGATCTTCCCCGGCTTCCATGCGGGCAATGGCCTCTTCCATTGCCCCCCCCAGACGCATTCCGGTCTTGTCGGCAAATTTACGCATCAAATTGGCCATCTGCCGGGGTTCGTCTTCGTTGACATGCTCGGCTTCCCGCATCAGGCCGGCAAGGGCCTGCTCCATCTTTGCCTCATCCATCCCGGCCAAAGGGTCGTCGTCCGCGCCTTCCTTGGCTTTGCCGATGGTGGCAAAAGCGGACATCATCTTCTGTAACTCGCGTTTCCCGCATTGGGGACAATGCGGCCGCTTCTCGGTATTGGGTCGACTGGAAAAAAAATTGAAGATTGTATTGCAATCATTGCAGAAAAATTCATAGATCGGCATGGCGGTTAGCTCTCTTGAATGCCCAAAAAATTTCTAAAGTGAATCATTACTGCCTTTGAGAATACGCATTGCACAAAACCGCGTCAATATCGGCTTCCTTGACCTGGTCGGTGATGCACACCGCGCCAATCTTTTCCGGCAACACAAAAAAAACGCGGCCGCCAATGGTTTTCTTGTCGGTTTGCAAGTATTTACGCAGGGATTCGCGATCAAACTCGGGCGGTATTGCGGTGGGCAGAGCGTAGGCTTGCAAGAGCGCGACGATGTCGGCGGCCACGGAGGCGTCAGCATACCCTCCCCGGACGGCAAGTTCGGCGACGGCCCGCATGCCAATGGCCACTGCAAACCCATGGATGAGTTGATACCCCGAGGCCGCTTCCACCGCATGGCCAATGGTGTGGCCAAAATTTAAAATCCGCCGCAGGCCCCCTTCCCGCTCGTCCCGTTCGACCACCGAAGCCTTCATTTCGCAACACCGTCGGATCATGGCCGCAATAACAGCAGGGTCAAGGGCAAGAATTGCCTGCCGATTTTGTCCGAGCCAGGTAAAAAAATCAGCGTCAATGGAAGCGCCGTATTTGATCACTTCGGCCATGCCGCCGAGAAATTCTTCCGACGGCAGGGTGTTCAGCGCCGCTGTATCAATAAAAACAGCGCGGGGTTGATAAAAAGCGCCGATCAAATTTTTCCCTTGGGGAATGTCAACGCCGGTTTTACCGCCGACCGAACTGTCCACCTGGGCAAGCAACGAGGTCGGAACCTGCACAAAGGGAATGCCGCGCATGTAAATAGCAGCCAGAAATCCTGTGATGTCGCCGGTTACGCCGCCTCCCAAGGCCAGCAAGCCGTCGCCGCGATCAAAACCACGCTCGGCAAGTTCACTTGCCAACCGACCGATGGTGGACAGGTTTTTATTGGCCTCGCCATGGGGAAAAACAATCAGTTCGCAGGCAACCCCGGCCTGACGCAGCGTATGTTGCACCCGTTCGCCATACAAGGCCGCCACCTTGTCGTCGCTGATGATGGCGAACCGCTTGGCAACAGCGCCGCCTTGCAAAGACGCGCCGATCTGCTCCATCACCCCAGGGCCGATGGTGATAGGATAACTTCTCTCGCCGAGTCCCACCTGAATTGTCTGCTCCACCATTCGCTCCCCGTCTGTTTGCGTCACTGCCGTTCAATACTCATTGCTGCCGTCCGTACCGCAGCAGAAGACAATTTTCAATAAAAAAGGAGATGCCGCACGAGGCGACATCTCCTTGGTCCTGCAGAATCTCAGAATACTGAGATTGTATTACATTGCAGCGCCGGAAGCAGCACCCTGCATTTTAACTTCAACCTTCTCGGTCAGACCAGCATAATAGGCGCGAAGGCGAACCAAAACTTCCTCGCGACCGAAATGGTCAACAACCGGAGCGCCGTCGGACAGAGCCTTGCGCAGTTTGGTTCCGGAAAGGATGACGCGGTCTTCTTTGGTGTGCGGGCAGGTGCGCAGAGAAGCCATGCCGTCGCACTTGTGGCAATAGAAGGTCCAGTCGATTTTCATCGGCTTGCAAAGCAGGTCTTTGGAAGGATCGCCGGTAACGGGAACGCGATCAAAAATCTGCTGAGCCTCGAATAGACCGTAGAAATCGCCAACACCGGCGTGATCGCGACCGATCAGCATGTTGTTGACGCCGTAGTTCTGGCGGAAGGTTGCATGGAGCAGGCCTTCGCGAGGACCGGCGTAACGCATGTCAAGCGGATACCCAGCGTTGATGACGTTCTCTTTGACGAAATAATGGTCAATCAGGATTTTGATGGCTTCAATGCGGACATCGGCTGGGATGTCGCCCGGCTTAAGGTTGCCGATGAGGCTGTGGATCAAAACGCCGTCGCATACTTCAACAGCGATCTTGGCCAAGAACTCATGGGAACGATGCATCGGGTTACGCAGCTGCAGGGCGGCAACGTTGGCCCAACCACGCTCGTCAAACATTGCACGGGTCTCAGCAGGTTTCAGATATACGCCCGGGTACTCTTTCTTGTACTCGCCTTCGGACAGAACTTTAACCGGACCAGCCAAGTTAACGTCTTTCTGAGCCATAACCATGATGACGCCAGGATGATCCTTCGGTGCGATCTCCCAGAACTTGTCGCCAACAGACTCTTCGCCTTCGCCTTTGAATACTTTCTCGCATTCCCAACGCTTGTCGGCTTCGGTCATCTCAAATTTTTCAGTGACCTTCATGGTGGCAAATGTCTCGCCTTTGCGAACCAAAGCGATCTCGTCACCTACTTTGATGCCTGCCGCGTCGGCAGCAGTAACGTCCAAGGTGATCGGCACCGGCCAGAAGGTGCCGTCTGCCATCTGGAAATTCTCGCAAACGCCTTTCCAGTCAGCTTTGGTCATGAAACCGGAGAGCGGAGAAAAACCGCCGATGCCCATCATGATCAGATCGCCTTTGGCGCGAGCGGTGATCTCAATCTGTTTCAAACCTGCGGCTTTCTTTAACTCTGCTTCACGCTCAGCGCCTTCAAGCAGGGCACAAACAAGACCTTTGCCGCCATGGGGCGCTACCAATTTTGAACTCATAATTTTTTCCCTCTCTGGTTTTATTCTTGTGAGAACATTTAGCCTACATAAATGCCGACCTGATGTGCCGGATTCGGTCCTACGCAGAAAAAACTGAACCAGCATTCAGTCATGGGTGATATTTATATAGCGGGAGGCCGAAAGTCAAGAAAAAAACTCATGAAAATGATCAGGGAAAATGATGATAAAGGTCAAAATTTCTACCCTCCTTTCCGATGCCGGCAAATACTGAGGATTTACAGGTCCATCGTGACCATTTAGTGTTGACTCCCACCGAAAGACGCTTGACAAAGCCATTAAGATGTTTTAAACATGCCGCACTCTAAACGACATGTGGCCCCATCGTCTAGTGGCCTAGGACACTGGCCTCTCACGCCGGCAACAGGGGTTCGAGTCCCCTTGGGGTCACCACAGTAAATCAGCTACTTGCTGATTGTTTCAAATTTTGAGAATCACCTTGAAGGACTTTTAAAGGACTTTTCTCAGAATCAATTAAACCGGGAAGCGCCGCGAGCACTTCCCGGTTTTCTTTTTTCAGCCGATGAATGTACCGTTGAGTAGTTGCCAAGCTGGTATGGCGAAGCATGTATTGAATCTCAACAAGCGGCACATTTTCGCCGGCAAGGATCGAGGCGAACAAATGCCTGATCCCATGAAACCCGAAAGGCTCAACCCCTGCCCTCTTGCAAATCCGTCTCAACCAATGCTGGCGATACTCATAGGCCATGCTTTGATGGCTGATAAAAACATTGTCGGTTTCAAGAACTGATGATCGTTTCTTCTTATGCTTCAAGAGCCATTGAATCAGATCATCCTTGACGCCTAGCCATTGCGAGCGCCATTCACCAACCTTGTTCTTGCGCCAGGACAGACGAATTCTTTTGCCGAAAAAATCGACATCAGACCAAACGAGACGAAAAATTTCATCCCGGCGGGCTCCTGTCTGCAAATAGCAATAGAGCATGAGCCGATCCTGATCATCTTCCACAATGTGGAAAACTTTCCAAAAATCATCGAGCGGCGGAACATGCCTTTCGTGACGCTCGGAAGCAAATTTTTCGACCTTTGAAAAAGGGTTCAGTTCAGGAAGCTGGAGAAATTTGACTCCCCAGGCCCAGGCAGCGCAAAGATTCTTCCTGTCTTTATTTGCAGCATTACCAGAGCGTTTGACAACTTGAACCTGTAAAGCTTGTTGCGCTTTGTGTGCGGTCAACTTTTCAATGGAATCAGAAGACTGGATCGCAGAGAAAGAAAAAAGCTGACGAAATGCGAAGCGCTTTTCTTCAAAAGTATTTTTGACGAAATTTTGTTCTGCAAATCTCAGGTATTCGGTTGCCCAATCAAGCAAGGAGACCGTAAGGGTCTCTTGCCCTGCTGTTTCTGGAAGACGCTCGGACTCCCACAGCAGAGCCTCTTTCTTCGTCAAGAAACTTCTCCGCTGCCTCTTTCCGTGGATTATCCGTTGTCCGGTCCAAGGAAATTTGTCCTTGTTGTTGTTGTAATTTTTGTACGCCATGATTCATAACCTCATTTCGTGGAAATCTCCAAGAACGTGGCCCCAAGCGTACTCCCCCGATCTTCTCAAGACCGTAACGGAGCAGGACACGCTTTTCAACTCGGAAATATTGGCAGACCTCTTTCAAAGTCATCATTTCAGGAAACATAGCTAAATCCGCTTAAGGTATTCCTTGGCAAACTTGGATTTCCAGTTACAACAAATCGATTTCTCACTCATAACCCTAAGGATTCGCCTGGATAGATTGGTGCAGGCTCGAAATCTGATAAGATCATCAGGAAGCGCAAAACGAACTTCCATACCCTTCAATCCTAGAAGGCGTTTCTTTTCACGTTCAGCGGTGGCACTTTCTTGAATAATGCCAAAGCATTTGCCATCGCAATAAAAGGCAAGCCAAGATTTTTGACTTGGAGCAGGCCAATATTTTTGTGAATTGTTGTTCATTGAGTCCTCGTTCAATGTCGAAAAACAGGAAGGGGTTACGCTTCAACGCTGCAACGCTTGCGCGAGTGCAAAGGAATAAAGAGCGCATTCCCCCACACATTCTTGACAGGCCGGCCAAAATGCAAAACAAGCTCAGGACGAAGGCGCTCTTCCATAAACTCTGCGCCTTCCATCCATCTACGCATTACCTCTTTTCCTTTGCCTGGACCTCGAACGGCAACAACACCGCCTTGGCCTATGTATTTAGGCGACATCCAAAACGTGGAGCTATTACCCCATTGCAAAACCGGAACGGTGACAACACCATGGGAAAGCCAATAATAAGCGAGCAGATTTGAACGATAGACCTGGAAGATTGCTATCTCTTGCGGGAAAGTCGTTTCAACGGTGAAGTCAGGGGCAGTTATAACGCCGGTGCAGATAGCTTTTGCCAGCCCTTGGCCATGATGCCGCCAGAGATGTTCAAACCGCCAATCATCAACAAAACAATGTCGAGCGTCAGCCTGGCCACCGGAGCCGAAACGAAGCCAGGACAGCTTTTCCCAATCAGCTGAATCAAGCCGGCACCTGATCATAAAATCTGATACGTTTTCGAGAGGCGGCAGTTCCATTTTGTAACGGTAGCTCAAATTTTCCATTCTGGAGCCACTCCTTGTCGTCGTTCAAATTCCTTGGCACATGCCCAATTAAGCGCTTGTTTACTGATATCGGCAGGGCCGGTGTGACCATAAGGGTCCTTCCAAAATGACATTTTTCCGTAATTTTCCAGCCGTTTGTCAGAAAGTGTTTGAACCCAGTCCCACCGATCCTTGCTTTCTTGATTTCGTCCACGTCCACCCATTTCGCGTACCTCAACTTGAACAGCACAGCCGTGCTAAAATGATTAAAATGGAACCGTATCTAAAATGATTTCGTTCCGCTTCCGTTCCATCCGTTTGATAAATTTCGACTTGTCTTCAAAAAATTCTCGAAGGTCGTTTTCTATCAATTCCTGAGATTGCGAAACGATCTCGTCAATGTCGTCCGCGCTATTGACGAAGAACGCGGCGATTGACATGAGTATCCCACGAGCTTGTTTTCGAAGGGCATCAATGTCTTTGTGTTTCGTTCTTTTTTCGCGTCGAAGTTCTTCCAGGCCCATCCAAACAACAGAACGGACAATCAGCCAAAAATCTGAATACAACGCCCTGGACTGGTGCTTGTTCTCGCGGTCCACTATCGTGGCCATGAATTTTGCCCAATCGGAAGTTGCATATTTCCACAAGGCCTTGAGGCCGAAAAAGAGCTGTTTCACCGTGTCGATTCCATTGCAATACTCGAGATGGTTGAATTCTTTGAGCACAGGCCGTCGCAACTGATATTCAACCCGAGTCACGGGCAAAGCGTCAAAAGCCGGGACTTTCCACAACTCTTTGAATATTTCCTGTTTGTGCTCAGATCGCTTCAACTCGGTAACTTTGTCGTATATGCGAAGCATGAAATCACCTTTGCCAAGAGAAATACCGGTAAGGCGTCGATGAAGGTAAAACGGGGCGAAGCTGTGACTTCGTTGAATCCATCGGTCCTGATCTTCAATGCCGATGGTCTGAATATCGGTGCCGATGAAATCGACGGCAAGGTGAACCTCTGAAACACGTTCCTTTAAAAATTCAGCCCCTTGTCGTGTCAGCCAGTGCCGAATGTCGTTGACCGTCTGCAAAAGGCAGGTTTGAGAGGTCAACGAACCGATTTCAAGCCGGATGTTCGGAATATTGCCTTCAGGGCCACGACGATTCAAAAGAAGAACAACATCACCGGCTTTCAGCCGATAATTGAATTTTGACGTTCCAGTCCGCTGCAAATTCCAGTTCAAGCCCTTGCTTTTCAAAACATGGACTTCTTCATCATCGGTTTCTTGAAGCCGTTTTTTCGACCATTCCAAAATATCGAGGAAGGTGCTTTCTTCCCACCGTGCGTGGTAATTGACTTTTAAAAAATCGATTCCATGAGACGTCCGTATAGGTGGTATGGCTACTATACGGTCGGATGTTATTCGGGTTTCCGACCGAGGCCCCTTGCTCTGCGAGCCGGGGCCTACCGGCAAGGGAAGCTTGGCGGACGATGAAGTTTTCTTGCGCTTTGCAACAGATTTCTTTAGCATGACGATGAACCTCGTTTGGGGTTTGTATGAATGATCCCTCTTGCGCTGTTTGGCGACGTGGCAAGAGGGATTTTTTTTATTCAGTCTTCGTGAAGCGCGTAAGGATCGCGCAACAGTGACTTCCAGTAACATTCCTTGTCCAGCAAGCTGAGTTGCTGCGGATCGTGAAGAGTTTTTTTAGGCTTGGCCTTAGGAGGGGTAAAGTTAGCCCTTTTGTACATTCTCGATATTTCTTCATCCCTGGTAGATTTGTTGTTGTTCATGGCTGATATCAAATTTGCGTGGCTCGATTAGCTTTCTGAAGGCTCCTGCTTCCCGTGCGCCGATCCGCTGCCGCTATCGTTGCGCCGGGAACCCTGAGCCTCACGGCCTTCGGCCTCTTTATCTGCTGCAGGCCGTAAAAGAATGGCAACGTCAGGAGGAACAGACGCAAGCCATTGACCAGCAACCCGATTCACCGAATAAGGAAAATCAGCTTTCTGTAAGAGCTTGCCATCAACAACAAACAGTTGTCGGGTGCGAAGAAGGCCACCGGAATTAAAAGTTTCCTGCAGGACGGAAACAGGAACGGTCACTAAATTTTTCGCGTGAAGTGAAACGGCAGAAGACGCAGCAGGTAATGAAGAAGCTGAAGATGATGCGGACGAAGAAGCGGATGAAGGAGAAGCCGAGCCAAGCCACTTGACCTTAAAATAATAGACGCCCCCGCCCATGACAAAAAGGACAGCAAGGAGAGCTAGGCCGGCTGTTTTCATTACCGGATTGCTGATCTTCTCGGCTTCCTTTTGGTCCATTGATTTATAAAGGGCAAATATGCCCTGGTCGGGACGGAACCCTTCACGCTTTAAAATTTCACCATCGGAGAGCCATTTGTATTTGAACTCGCCAATGACGGCACGGGTTCGAGGAGCGGCAACAATAAGATACTCAGTCAGGCATGCAATATCAGGAGGCAATTTCCTGGCATTCTGAGTAATCAAATAAACGTCGTGCCCATAATGCCGGTGATATTCGAAGTAGGAATACACATCAGACAATCCCCTATCGCCCTTTCGGAAATACTTCTGGGCCTCGTCGATGATATATACAATTTGCCCACCAATGCATTCAGTTATTGCTTTTTGGTAATGTTCCGTGAAAAACTCTGAAATTCCGCCTGCATCTTTTGCAAGAGTCTGCAACGAAAGATGGTCAGGTTGAAATGAATCAATATTAGTGATAATCGTAACCGGTTTTATAAGTTCATAGCGTCCATCAGCTTGTTTTTCAAAATATCGACTAGCCAAATGCTTCACAGCGTAATAGCTCTTACCTGATCCTGGAACGCCTTCAATTATTCGAATCGCCATTTGAGAACACGAGTGAAACAGAATTTGGTGATAATTATAACCGGTTCATCAAGTTTACAACGTCCATCAGCTTGTTTTTCGAAGTATCGGTCAGCCAAATGTTTTACAGCGTTATAGCTCATTCCCAATCCATGAACGCCTTCAATTTTTATTATTGCCATCGAAATTATCCTTGAACGATTCAATTTTAGACATAAGCAATTTATGATGAGCACGATGAGAAACAATCATGCCAAGAAGAAAGCTAATTCCACACAAAAGGAAAGTTTCAAAAGGAAACATTTTATTACCCAACAAACGGAATGAAATTGAGAACGAAACGAATTGCGATTGCAGACAAAACGATTGAAATGCAAGTCGGTAACATCAGTTGATCGCCGAGCCAACCGGCCAAACCGGTAAGGGATGCGGAAAAAGATGTAATATCACCGGAAGGCAGAGAGCTTTGAATAATGGAATTCACCTGTTCCATGAGCCAAACCAAAAGATTCTTGATAACAATCGGAAAGGTGACGGTGAGAAGCGTATAAACAAGAACTTTGTAGGCCAGAAATTTCAGCCCGACATCAACCAAATAGCGGCCAGCCAGGGAAGAGAACCAACTTAAAATTGCACTGAAAACGATTGGCATATCGGCACCTTAAAGAATGATGATAAAGGCGAAAATGGTGGCAACAGCAACGAGCACCAAACCAGCAGCACGCAACACGCCTTGCCAGTCTGCAAAATCGAGAGTGATAGTCTTGCCCCACAATTCAGTGGACATGGAGGGCGAGCCGGAAGCGGTAAGGCCTGAGCCGCTTATTGAAGACAGGACAGGAAGGGAAGAATTCAGGAAGTTGTGAACGGTATCGACGAAGCTCTGTTCTTCGATTTCTTCTAAATCAGTATTGTACTCATTGGTGCCGGGCAGATCGGCGGAACCTGTGGCCTCTAATCCATCGTCCAACTTGTCGGATATGCCGTCCAATTTATCGCCGAGGCCATCGAGTTTGCCACCCAGGGAAGTCCCAAGTCCATCAACCGACGAACCTACGCCGTCAATCTTTGAACCAAGTCCGGAGACAGCAGAGGTAACGCCGTTAATCTTAGAACCCAAGCCTGAAACAGAATTACCGATGCTGTTGAGGTTGCTGTTAACTGCATCAAGTTTGCCGCCCAGGCCAAGAGATGCGATCGCCCCCTTTATAGCGGCAGCAGTATCATCGACATTGTCACCGTTGGAATCAGAACCACCGGTAGAGTCAGGGTCAATAGAATCGGGAACGCCGTCACCATCGGAATCGGCTGAAGAATTTTCAGAATCGTCGGAAGATTCGTTGTCGAGATCGTAGGCCAATTCGTTATTGGCACAGGTACATGAACTTTTGAGACTGCCGGATTCGGAAGAACACGTATTGGTGACAACACCACCGCGAGTTGAACAAGCAGCTTCGCAGCGATTTTTGACGGCTGCGCAGTCGTCTAGCTTATCATCATCGTCGAGATTTTTTGCGGCTTGGTACTCGGATTCAGCAGCATCGGTAAGGACAGCGGCACCGCCTGAAGCATCGGTAAAACCGGCAAGCTTGGTATTGGTGGGAGGATAAGCGCAGGCACAATTTCCATCAGCATCCGCGCCGGTGGAAGCGTTGCAGGTGCGACTATCCATTTCACGGTCATGAGCTGTTAAATCGTAATACAGACGGCCATCACCTTGTATTGCTGCTTCTTCATCACGGTAAGAAGCGATATTGTCACCAGCTGAACCTTTGCAACCCTCATCAATCATCATGTCCACAACCTGCCCGGCTGCATTGCGGCTGGTTAGGTAGACACAGTCTTTAGGATCAGGTGCGCCTGCATTTTTGTCGCAAGAATTGCAAACGCCATCACCATCGGTGTCGCCTGAATCACATGGAGGAAGTGAACAGCCGCCTGTGTACGTAAGGTTTGGGTCCCAGTTGACCGGGCCTTGATGGTACTTTGACAGCAAAGCAGCGCCATCGGTGGGTGAGGTTAAGTAGTCACCGCTGCCAGATATGACCCATTTGGAGGTGGCGGCGTTCCAAGTCCAAATTTGATACTGAACGCGCCATGCCAAATCTTGCCAACCACCTGTGCCTGGTATGATACCTCGACAATCCTGCGAGTCTTTAACTTGATTCGCGCCGTAGTAATTGGTGTTAATGGATGAGTAAACATTAACGATATTACAACTAGTTCCACAGGGCATAACACCGGTAGCAGCAAACAAGGAAGATGGAATAAAAAAGGCCAGAAGGCCCACCAGTGCGGACAATCTGGCCTTTTTGATCATGGCTTGCGCCTCACTTCTTGAAAATGGAAATAACCTTGTTGATTGCCCACAGTGCACCATAGGCGGCAACAACCAGGGCGGCACCTGCAAGAACGGTCGTGGTGTCCAGGGTAATGCCGGTCAGCATACCTTCAGCGTGAGCGACGCCAGACGAATAGGCAGTGATTGCACCGGCAGAAGCGGCAACGGTTCCAATGGTTTTGGCCTTCTTGCGAAGATTGGAAAAAATGTTCATTTGAATCTCCTATTGGTTTTTTGTTTTTCCCGCAAAATTGCGGACTACGATATAAAAGCCCAGCCGATAAGGCCACCGGCGACAATTCCGGCGAGGGCGTACAGCTCAATTAAAGTTCCAGGGTCCACGGTCATCCTATTTCCGATTTCTCAAATAATTCTGATATCCTATCTCGTCTTCCTTTGACCAGCCAATGAACCTGTCCTCGTTTCTGATATCGCCAAACCCGCCGCCGATCATGCCAATGATGGGCTTGATAGCCCAAATGAGCGCATAAGCAGAAGCAACCATACCACCGGCGGCAAATACCAAGGTCAAAGCAGCAAACAAATTTATTCCATCAAGCATCAATGCACCTCTCGTTTGAAGATAGATAAAAACATCCTTATCCAGACGGCAAAAATGCCGAAAAACAACTCGATACAAAAAAAATAATTGAAGGCTTGCACGCCTGCGGCTTCGGACGGATCGTTTGCAATAAGCACGGCGTCGGGGGTCAAATGAAAAACGCTCGTTTGGCCTATGATCTCCCCATCAGCTGCACAGCAGGCGTAAGCCGTTAGCATGACCAACATGAAACCAGCGCATGAAAGCAAACAAATCCGGGCAGCCATGGAATAAGCCTCAGGGAACAGGAATGAATGTGAGTTGGTTGTTGAAAATGTTGAAATTGACCTTTGATTTGAATGGGGAATCCTGCTGATACGAGCCCCAATCTTGAGGTTTCACTTCGACCCGGTACATGATTTCCGAACCAGGAGAAGCGATTGAAAGAAAAAAGTGTTCATCACCATTTTTGTAAACACGGCTTGTTTTTGCGTTCACTTTACCGATAAGAATCAGGCCGTTAATAGGGTTGTCGGTTTTCTGGTCGCTCATAAGTCACCTTTTTGATTTGATTTGAGTTTCAATTTTCACGTATGATAAACGTGCTCGATGGCAACATTTTCATTGGAATGGGTGTATAAGGGTATGCGCATGCATCGATGCGGGTAACTCGTCAGGCAATGCCAGCATTGAAAAAACTCTTGGTACGCACCGGATTCGTCTTGGATCACAGAAACCTCAATCGGTCTGCCGCAGGTGTCGCAGGTCATTTCGATGTGGTTTTGCGAGCCGAGGAATTTCATTTTCAAAAAATATTCCGTGTTTAAATTTAATTTTCTTTCTTAATTTGATACTAAATTAAGAAAATCTAATCGTCAAGAAAGAAAAGCTAATTTTATGGAAAATAATTTCGAAGAGGTGTGGAGCCGAATCAAAGATGCAACTGGCCTGCAAAACCTGAAAGATTTAGCAGAAATAGTGAAAAGAACTGGGCCAGCGGTATCCGGAGCAAAAGCAAAAAATGAATTTCCACCAGGATGGGCCTATTTGGTGGGAAAAAAATACGGAATTCTGACAGAATGGATTATGACCGGAACCGGTCCAAAACGATTGAAAGACTTGCAGAATTCAAGCCAACTATTTGAAATTACAATAGAAATAGATGAATGGATCAAAGAAATGATAAAGGAAGATCACAAACGAATTGATTGGTTTGAAGTTCAATTCAAAGATTTATTTCCAGCTTTCAAAGAATGGAAAAACGGGAAGAAAACGAAAACTGAAGAAGAAGATTCTACAATTTATGAAAAAAGAGTGGGCAACGGGTGGAAATGAAACCCTCTTCGGGGAACAGTTGCCTGGAAAAATGGCAATGTGACATGCGTTATTTTTTAAAAAATGTGCAAATAAATACCACGAGGAAGCAAGAGAATGTTTAGCCTGTTCATCTTTTGCGTAATTATCGCCGGAGCAATAGGATTTACAAAAACACGATATTTCAAGGGAATGATCGGAGAATTCAAAGTAAATTCAATTCTCTCTACAAGGTTAAATAAATACAAATACACAATTTTAAAAGACGTCTTGCTCCCCTCAGGCGAAGGAACAACGCAGATTGACCACATAGTTCTTTCAGAATACGGAATTTTTGTCATTGAAACAAAAAATTTCAGCAATTGGATTTTTGGTAGTGAAAAAAATCCTATGTGGAGGCAACAAATATTCAAGGCAAAATATAACTTTCAAAATCCAATACATCAAAACTATAAACATAGAAAAACAATTGAAGAAATTACAGGAGTCGGGATAGAAAAAACTTTCGATATCATAGTGTTTGCAGGCCGGTGCGAATTCAAAAGTGAAATGCCACCATCCGTGGTAAAACCATACAAACTGATTGGCCTTATAAATTCACGCACAGATAAAATTTTAGAAAAAAGTGAACTGCAAAAAATTCATAACAAAATTTTAGATGCAAAAATTGAAAACACGTTTTTAAACAAATTAATGCACACAGAGTACGTGGAAGCAATAATCGAAGAAAAAAATCAAAAAAATGAAAATTCATTTTCATCAAAAAGAAGAAACAAGAAATCAATAATTGATCTTATTTTTAACATAACAAAATATCAAATAATATTAAAATTTTGTATGATTCTAACAGTATTAATAATTTTATTTTCTATTCCTAAAATGATGGAAAATGCAACTCATTCCCTGTTCAACAATAGGGCAAATTCTCAAAAAAATATCAGCAAACCAATCGCAAATAATAGCATTAAATCGAGCAATTCGATAAATAAGCCAATCCCAAACCCTACCTATTCCCCGCAAAGTATCCAGACAAATTTCCAGCAATCCAAGCCACAACAGCCTGACAGGCAAAGCGGAAAACAAATCATTTATAGTTGGACAAACGAAGACGGACATAAAACTTTTTCAAACAAAGGTTTTCCCGAAGACGGCAACTTCACCAATGGGAAAATGGAACGGTACTGACAACAACAAGCGCGTACCTCAAAGTGAACAGCAACACCTTGCTAAAATAATTTGGAGCGTATTCGCTTCGAGGCAAGACGAAAAATTGGCCGCTGAGCTAGATGGCCGCTTACCCAATTTTTCGTTTAGGTAGCGACGTTTGAAATCTTCGGCGGACCGCCGAAAAATGAAGGATTTTTGAAGGATTTTTCCCGAGAAAAGCAGGGAATAATAGAGCGCGACAAAGCGAGAAAACATAAGAAAAATAACAACATAGACCGGGGAAGTCTGCTATTATTCGGCCTCTCACGCCGGCAACAGGGGTTCGAGTCCCCTTGGGGTCACCACAGTAAATCAGTTACTTACTGATTGCAGCACCAACTGAGAATCATCTTGATGTACTTTTGATGTACTTTTCTCAGAGTCAATTAAACCGGGAAGCGCCGCGAGCACTTCCCGGTTTTCTTTTTTCAGCCGATGAATGTACCGTTGAGTCGTTGCCAAGCTGGTATGGCGAAGCATGTATTGAATCTCAACAAGCGGCACATTTTCGCCGGCAAGGATCGAGGCAAACAAATGCCTGATCCCATGAAACCCAAAAGGTTCAACCCCTGCCCTCTTGCAAATCCGTCTCAACCAGTGCTGGCGATATTCATAGGCCATGCTTTGATGGCTGATAAAAACATTGTCGGTTTCAAGAACTGATGGGCGCTTCTTCTTATGCTTCAAGAGCCACTGAATCAAATCATCTTTGACACCTAACCATTGCGAGCGCCATTCACCAACTTTGTTCTTGCGCCAGGAAAGACGAATTCTTTTGCCGAAAAAATCGACATCAGACCAAACGAGACGAAAAATTTCATCTCGGCGGGCTCCTGTCTGCAAATAGCAATAAAGCATGAGCCGATCCTGATCATCCTCCACAATGTGGAAGACTTTCCAAAAATCGTCGAGCGATGGAACATGCCTTTCGTGACGCTCGGAAGCAAATTTTTCAACCTTTGAAAAAGGGTTCGGCTCAGGAAGTTGAAGAAATTTGACTCCCCAAGCCCAGGCTGCGCAAAGATTTTTTCGATCTTTGTTTGCAGCGTTACCAGAACGTTTGACAACCTGAACCTGTAAAGCTTGTTGCGCTTTGTGTGCGGTCAACTTTTCAACGGAATCGGAAGACTGAATTCCAGAGAAAGAAAAAAGCTGTCGAAATGCAAAGCGCTTTTCTTCAAAGGTATTTTTGACAAAATTTTGCTCTGCAAATCTTAGGTATTCGGTTGCCCATTCAAGTAAGGAGACCGTAAGGGTCTCTTGCTCGGCGGGTAACAGCAGCCGGGACGATTCCCACAACAGTGCGTCTTTCTTCGTCTCGAAGCACTTCCTCACCTTCTTTTTCCCGATGAATCGTTGACCCATCCACGGGAATTTGTCCTTTTTTCTGTTCGGATTTTTGTATGGGTATTTCGGCGAAAACGGCCAGTGGCCCTGCCGCGAAAGCGGCCGCCTTTATGCTGTGAAAACAGCCACCATTCCGGTGAAAACGGCCAGGGTGTGAGAGCGAGTCACG
>Ga0074197_1001736_pt1 | contig 17266 bp, 14 predicted proteins | sample EPASupsiteSAE305_FD_64526 | JGI IMG/M metagenome (GOLD analysis project Ga0074197, IMG submission 64526) | Bioremediated contaminated groundwater microbial communities from EPA Superfund site, New Mexico - SAE3-05 reassembly with SPADES | ecosystem: Environmental > Aquatic > Deep subsurface >...
AGGCTGATTTCGCTACTGTCCCAGAACACCTGAAACCTTTCAGAATCGAGTTTGAGCTTGCCATAATGACATAATACGTCAGGTGAATTTTTGTTGTCAGACCTGCTCTGTGAGCTACTGCGCCTGAGTACGGTTTTGACCCGGGCCACCAGCTCTCTGGGGCTGAACGGTTTGGTGATATAATCGTCCGCCCCCAGTTCCAGACCGACAATCTTGTCAATTTCATCACTCATGGAGCTGAGAAAGATCAGCGGTGTATCGGATTCCTTGCGGATGATTCTGCAGAGGTCAGTGCCGTCGCATTCCGGCATCATGATATCCAGTACCACCAGATCAGGCTTTTCTGCACGGAACAGCAGCAGCGCCTCGCTGCCGTCCCGGGCAGTCATGATCCGGTAGCCGCTTTTCTGCAGGGCAAAGCCTGCCACCTGCAGGATATTGGGGTCATCGTCAACGAGCAGTATCCGTCTGCTGGAATCCACATGGCGCTCCTTATCTTCATACTCTCCAAACCGTACCCCAGGGCTGGGCGTGATGCAAGTGCCCTTGCACAAAATCTGCACCAAACTTCCCCGAACTATCCTGAAAATGAACATACCCGCTGCAAACCGGTCTGGCATGCTGGAATAAATTTCGGATGGAGGTGAGCTATGGGCGAAGGGAGCAGGTTCAGTCGTATGGGGCAGTCGGCAATGACCAAGTTGCTGGTTATTGCCGGTCTGGTGTTGGTGCTGCTGGTGCCGGTGGAGATGGTGAAAGGGATTATCCGCGAGCGTGAGTCGCGCAGGCAGGAGGTGGTGGCGGATGTTGGCGGGAAGTGGGGCAAGGAGCAGACCATTGCCGGGCCGGTGCTGACCATCCCCTATCGCAGCTACGTTACTGATGACAACGGTAAGCGTTCTATAGTCATTGAACATGCCCATTTGCTGCCGGAGCAGTTGCAGATAAGCGGCACGCTCAAGCCTGATTCCCGTTATCGCGGTATCTATCAGGTAGTGGTGTACAATGCCGCGTTGCAGGTGGGGGCAGAGTTCAGCACTGCCGGTCTGGCCGAACTGGGCATACCGGAGCGGGATATTCTTTGGGATGGCGCGGTTGTCTCGGTGGGGCTGCCTGATCTGCGCGGTCTGAAGGAAAACAGCCAGCTGATCTGGGAAGGCGAACCGCATCCGATTAATCCCGGTGTAGGTGTGCAATCCATCATGGCATCCGGTATCAACAGCAAGGTGCCGGTCAGTGCAGCTAAAAACCGGTATCATTTCCAGATATCCCTGAATCTGAACGGCAGCGGTCAGATCATGTTCCTGCCGCTGGGCAAGACCACCACGGTCCAGCTTGCCTCAAGCTGGAAAAGCCCCAGTTTTATCGGGCCGTTCCTGCCGGATCAGCGGGTGATCAATGACAGAGGCTTCAACGCAACCTGGAAGGTGCTGCACCTGAACCGCAGCTATCCGCAGCAGTGGAGCGGTTGTAATGACAAGGTGCTGGAATCGGCCTTTGGTGCCAAGCTGTTTTACCCGGTGGATGAGTACCAGAAGAGCATGCGGTCTGCCAAGTATGCGGTGCTGTTTATCATCCTGACCCTGGTGGCCTTCTTCATCACCGAGGTGATCAACAAAATCAGGGTCCACCCGATCCAGTACCTGTTGATCGGCTGTGCCATCTGTCTCTTCTACGTCCTGCTGCTGTCGGTTTCCGAACACAGCAGCTTTGCACTTGCCTACCTTGTGTCGGGCCTCGCCTCGACCTTGCTGGTCAGCCTGTACTCAAAGGCGGTGCTCGGGTCGTTGCGGGTTTCATTGACCATTGCCGGGCTGATGAGCTTTCTGTACGGCTTCCTGTATATCACCCTGCAGCAGGAGGATTACGCGCTGCTGATCGGCAGTGTCGGTATGTTTGCGGTGCTGTCGGCAGTCATGTACCTGACCCGCAAGGTTGACTGGTATGGGGTGAGTACTGGGGGCGGTCAGCCATAAAACAATTGGCCGATGCCGCGATTTACACTATTCTGCAGCACTATGACGATGTCGAGAAGCCTGTTGTCACCAGCCGGTCTGGCGGCAACAGGCTGTATCAGAAGGGAGCTGCAGGATGGTTAAAACCGCAACCTTTGAGGCGTTGCTGGAGTCAGTGGTGGAGGATGGTGATGGCTGGTTGTTTACCCTGGAAGGCAAGACCTACCGGATTGCCGACAAGGATGAGGTGCGCAGGATAGCTGAGTCACACGGCTATATTCTGATTTATTAGTGCCTCTGCAGCACATGAAACCAACCCCCCTCAATCCCCCCTTGTCAGGGGGGAAGTTTTTAAGCCTCCCCTGACAAGGGGAGGTTTGGAGGGGTTGCGGTTGAACTTCAAGAATTTAAGCTACTAACTGGCCTTCATGATCAACATGCTAATCAGCTGCAGCACCAGCGGAATGGTAACGATCCCCCCCAGGGTGCCCACCGCCACCATGGCGGCGGCCTGTTCCGGACAGTTATCGTATTTCAGGTTCAACAGGTAGGCCATGACCGGACCCGGCATGGAGGCGTTCAGGATGATGACCGCCTCTGAAGTCCGGTAGCCCAGCCAGATCAATGGATCAAGGGTTGGATCAACCGGTGTCCAGCCGATCATGCGCCAGAACAGTACCAGTCCGATCCCCAGTAACGGCCCGCCAATCAAGCGTATCATCCCCCCGGCAATGCCGGTCTTCAGGGTTTCAAGCCTGATATCACTCATCGAATAGCCCAGATTGACAATCAAAAGCGGTATGGCGCCATAGCCCAGGATGTCGGTTAACTTACCGGCAAAATAGAGGGCCGGTTTCAGCACTTCCGGTATCGGCAGGGTTGCGGCTGCCACACCGGCGATCATGGCATACAGGGCCGGAATCTTCAGAAACTGCTTCAGATCGGTCTGACCGCTGACCAGAAAGATCCCGGCACTGTACAGCACAAAGATGTTGGCCAGGTGGAAGATAATGGACTTGGAAAGCCCTTCATTGCCGAACATCAGCAGGGCGATTGGCAGGGAAATGTTGCCGGTGTTCATAAAGATCAGCGGCAGGATAAAGCCGTTGCGCTGGACTCCGGCACGGCGTTTCAGCAGCAGCGCCACCGGCACCATCAGTGCGATCATGGCAATGGCAGAGACAAACAGCAGTGAGAATTCAGACGGGTCAAAGGCCCGTTTGTGGGTGGATGAGAAGATCAGCGACGGCACCAGAAAATAGTAGACCAGGTTTGAGATGCTCTTCTGGTTCAGTTCCCGTTTGGTGTCCAGCCTGCCCAGCCAGAAACCGGCAAAGGCGATGGCAAAGGAGGGGATGACGGCGCTGATGATCAGAAAATTCTGGTTTGAGAACATGGTGGTTCCGTTTCAGGAGTTGAAGATGTAGCGGTTAATGATAAACACCAGCAGGCCAAAGGCGATGATCGACAAGAGGGCTGATGAAAGCAGCAGTGAAGAGTCCCGTTTGGACAGCGGGCTGTCCCCTGGCCGCCAGAAAGCGGAAATGGTGCAGGGCAGGGCAGCGGCCAGCAGCAGGATCGCCTCGGTGGTGCGCAGGTCCAGGTAGTGCATCAGATCATAGCCCTTATCCAACGGCGCCAGGCCAAGTGCCCGCAGCACCAGAATCAGCGTGGTTGCCACCAGCGGCAGCCAGAGCATGCGCAGAAATGCAGCGCCAGACCACCAGGCTGCGCCGGAGCTGCGCAGGCAGTAGAGGGCATAGCCATGGCTGATCAGCAGGATCGGCAGGGCGCCGCTCGCCATCATGCCGATCCCCTTTTCCACCAGCCAGAGCAGGTCCTGCAGTTGTCCGGGAAGCTCAAGTTCAAACAGCTTCAGCGAAAGTGCCAGCAGCACGGCATGCAGGGTCGGTGTCTTCAGGAAAGCGGTCAACTGGGTGGGATGCCCGGCACGCCAGCGGCCCCAGGTGTAGATCAGAAACAGGTTCATCAGGTGAAAAAAGGCGGCCTTGGCCAGCCCCTGGCTGCCAAACAGCAGATAGGCCAGCGGCAGCAGTATGGTGCTGGTGCTGCCGAATAGCATGGAGATAAAGCCGTTTCGGTCCCCCTCCGGGTCCCGCGCAACCCACCAGTGGGCCAGCGGGTAGGAACAGAGGGAGAAAAACAGGGCTCCTGCCCCCATGGTAAGCGCTTCAGACAGGGCCAGCGGGGTACGGTTCAGGGCGGAAAAGATCAGGCAGGGGATGAAGATCTGGCTGTTCAGCCGGGCCAGGGTACTCTGCTGGCCGCCACCTTCCCACTTGGCCATCAGGGCCCCGGCCACGATGATGATCATGGCGGTTACCAGCATCCGCAGGGAAAGGAACTGGGCTGCAATGGCGCCGCTGCTGATAATGACGGTAGCTGTTCCCATACCGGTTACCTTACAACCGTGGCAACCGAAAGCAGTTGCAGCGGGATGTGGATACCCAGCCGGTCTGCAGTGGCAAGATTAATGCTGATGGCCAGTTGCGGCACAACACGAACCGGCAGATCAGCAGGCGTGTTTCCTTTCAGAACCAGCAGGGCATTGTCTGCAGCAAGCTGGCCCAGGGTGCGGTAGTCCGGTCCCAGAGAAATCAGCGCACCGTTTTCGCTGACCATCTCCGGGATAACCACCACGCTGGGAATCCGGTGTTTATTGAGGATGCCGATAATACGGCTGGCATTGGCCTTGACAAAGGAGTCAGACGGAAAGATCACCGCATCAACCCGCGCATCAATCACCTGCTTCATGGTGGTGGCAATCCCTTCCTTGCCCTTGATCGGAAACTCCAGGGTCTTGAAGCCGAACCGCTTTTGTTGCTTTTTGATCTCTGCCAACTGGTAGCGGGGGGCTGGATCGTGGCTTGAGTAGACAAAGCCCAGTTTGCGGATATTCATCAAGGTACCCAGGGTGCGGAAGGCACCTTCCATCGGCACCAGGTTTGAGGCGCCGGTGGCCCTGTTGCCGGGGTGTTCCATGCTGGCGACAATCTTCCCCTCAACCGGGCGTTGTACGATGTTGAAGATGATCGGTATCTCTTTGGTCTGCTGCAGGGCTGCCTGGGTCACCATGGTGCCAAAGGTGTAGGCCAGGCGGAAGCGCTTGTGGTCCAGTCCGGCCAGGATCCTGTCCAGTTTTTCCTTGCTCTGACCTGCATCAAAGACGGTAATCACCACCTCATAGTCGGGCGATGTTGCCAGTTTTTCACGAAATCCCTTTTCAGCTTCAGTCTCGCCCCGCCAGAGCACCATGGCGACTTCAACCCGTTCTTTGGCAATAGCACCGGATGGGCATAAGAACGCTACAGACAGCGCGGCAAGCAGCATCAGACGAAAGATCATGCTGATTTTCCCAGATAGCGGATGGCCAGCATGGTAATGTCGTCTGATTGTGGCGCACCATTGGCAAAGCCCAGCACCTCAGCCCGGATAGCATGGATGATCTGTTCCGGCGTTGCCGCAGGGTGTGCGGTCACACAATCCAGCAGACGCTTGTCTCCATACTCTTCAAGGCCAGGATTGACCGCTTCATTGACCCCGTCGGTGTACAGCAGGAACAGTTCGCCCGGTTGCAGCATAATCTGTTCGGTCCGGTAGCTGATATCCGGCATCGGCCCCAGTACAAAGCCGGGGGAGAAACTGCGGTAGGTGGTGCTGCCATCAGCCTTCTGGATCAGCGGCGGCAGGTGCCCGGCATTGGCGCAGTCAAGCTGGCCGGTATCGGTATCCAGAATGGCGCAGAAGACGGTCACAAACATGGATGTCTCGTTATCCAGTGCCAGGATGGAGTTGGTGCGCTCCAGGATCTGGGCCGGATTTGCATCCCGTAGCGCCTCACTCTTCAGCAGGGTTTTGGCCACCATCATGTAGAGGGCGGCCGGTACCCCTTTGTCAGACACATCGCCAATCACCAGGCAGATCCTGCGATCATCAAGGAAGAAGAAATCATAGAAATCCCCCCCCACCTCTTTGGCCGGTTCCATCAAGGCAAACAGTGCAAATTCTTTGCGATCAGGAAAGGGGGGGAAGATGCGGGGCAGCAGCGAGGCCTGGATGTCAGTGGCCAGTTTCAGTTCACTCTGGATCCGTTCTTTGGCTGCCGTGGTCACGGTCAGATCATGGATGTAGCGGGACAGGTCTGCAGCCATCCGGTTAAAGGTCTCTGCCAGTTGCTGGATCTCGTCGCCACTCTGCAGTTGCAGGCGATGTTCCAGGTTACCGTTACCGATGATCTCTGCACCGGTTTCCAGCTCAAGGATCGGTGCGGTGATCTTTTCCGCCACCCGGCGGGAAACCACGGTGACGCCGCCTAACACCAGCAGGAAAACGCCTGCCAGAATAGCCATGGTAATCCCGATCTGCTGATAAACAAGGTTGCTGGCAGCCTTGGTTTGGGCCACGATTGCCTGTTCAGTGGGGCGGATAGGGGCATAGACCGCCTCAACCGGCAGGGCAAACAGTACTGACCAGCCGGTGGTGCTGGAGGGGGCATAGGCCACAAAACTGTCCTGTTTCCCCAGCATGCCGCGCATGATGCCAGGGGTGCCTGAGGCAAGGTTCTTGTCCAGTAGCGGCATCGCCTTCTGGTCATCAAAGGAGAAAAACTCTCCCTTTTGCTTCTCGCTCCAGTCATTACTGCTGGTGTCCAGACCTTCGCGGGCAAGGATCCGCCGGTCTTTGGAGATCAGATAGGCCCTACCCTGGTTGTTAATCCGCATCTTTATGATCCGCTCCTGAATGGTGGTAAGCGGGACATTCAGGCCGATAACTGCAACAATTTTATTGTTCTTCTTAACCGGGGCAGAGCAGTTAACCCGCAAGTTACGGGCGATCACCCCTACGTAGGGCTCGCTCCAGCCCAGGGTGCCAAGGCTAAGCGCCCGGGTAAACCAATCCCGTTTGCGGACGTCATAGTTTTTATCAATATTAGCTGACCAGGGAAAACGCCGGAACAGCCCCTGGGGCGTGGCAAGGTTGCAGTCGTTGATAATCGGGTTGCTCTTCAAGACCGAAATCATGAAGTCATCCATGGCGGACGAAGTCTGCAGTTCTGTTGCAACAGCACTGGCAGGTACCCCCTGGGGAATCTGCCAGACAGAGGCGGCCTTTGGGTCAGAAGGCTGATCTGCAATGGAATAGGACCGCTTGTGGGGGTAGAGGCCGGGGGTCTTCCAGATCCGTTCTGCACTGTCCACCAGCACCTTCAGGTCGTTTTCCACATCACGAAACTGGGCGTCGATCAGCGCAGCCTGGTCCACGGTGGCCTTTAGCAGCCCTTCCTGGGTCAGGGTTTCAAGTGAACCTTTGCTGATCTTCAGTAGTTCCTGGCTGAGGCCAACGGTTCCTTTCAGCGAGGTCTGTCCCAGGTTGCTCATGCTCCAGAATGAAACCAGACCAAAGCAGACCAGCGATAACACTGCTGTACCCAGCAGGGCGTACAGGATACGGGTTCGGATGTTTTTAGGGCGGAAGCGCCTGCGATTCGTCATGGTTTGCCAGTACCTTTACGGTAGAATGTCATGCCGCCGGGAACGCAGCGGCTCGTTAGCATCGCGGTACGTTATAGCATCCTGCAGAGCTGAGCGCAAAAGATGCCAAAATAGGTGCCAAAAATATTGCCCAGAATGGCAAGCAGCAGCCCCACCGAGGCCAGTCCGGGCTGGTAGACCTCTGCCACCACCGGGGCTGAGGCAACACCGCCAACATTTGCCTGGCTGGCAGCAGCCACCAGAAACAGCGGCGCCTTCAGCAGTCGGGCCGCCACCAGCAGAAACAGGGCATGCACCAGCATGATCAGAAGACCTGCACCGATCAGTACCAGCGCTGAGCCGAAGCTGGCCACCGATGCCTTGGCGCCGATGGCGGTCAGCACAAAGTAGAGCAGCCAGGAACCGGCTTTGGATGCGCCATGCTGCTCCAGTTTACGGACAGGGGTGCAGGAAAGCAGTAACCCCAGTACAGATACAATCACAATGGTCCAGGTGTAGCCGGAGATTACATCCTTAATTGCCGGTAACTGGTGTCCAAGCCAGTGGGCAAGGCTGCTCCCTGCAGCAGCAACCGGCAGAATCACCAAGAAACCACCCATGCTGAACCGCTGCTGTAGTGCCTGCCCGGCTGCCAGGGATCGGCTGCCAAGTTCATCAATAATCCGGCGATCAGCCCTGTTCCAGCGATCAAAGACCGGCTGCAGGGCAACACCGGCGATCAGGGTTGCCATCCAGAGGTAGGGCACCACCGTATCCACAATCACCATTGGCGCAAAGACCTGATCCGGCACGCTCAGAGCTTCCTTGACGGCGATCATGTTGGCACTGCCGCCGGTCCAGGAGGCGGACAGGGCGCCGAAACCAGACCAGAACTGTTGGCCGATCAACGGCTTGAACAGGCTGAAAACCAGTGTTGTTCCAGCAACAATCCCCAATGAACCACTGAAAAACATGACCAGTGCAGTCGGTCCAAGCCGCAGAATAGCCTTGATATCCACCGGCAGCAGGAGCAGCAGCAGGCAGGCCGGCAGCAGCCAGGTGGTAATCATGCCAAAGACCGGACTTTTTGGGTCAATCAGGCCAAAACTGCTGGCCAGCATCGGCAGAAAGTAGATCCAGAAAACCGGCGGCAACAGATTGAACCAGTGTCTGGTCCGCTGGTGCTTGGCCACTGACAGTACCAGCAGCTCAATGGCCAGCAGGACCATGATGATCATCAGGGGATGCTGGATCATGGCAGCTGCAGTTCCACTCCGATGCCGGGTGTCGGGTTGTTCAGGTCAAATCTGCCGGATGGATCCAGATATGGGCTGCGGGACAGGGGACCGTTAATAAAGAAGGTGGTGTCCAGATCAATCACCTCAAAACAGCCCAGGGCTGCGGCAAAGTGTGCTGCAGCGGTGATGGCCAGACTGCTCTCCATCATGGCGCCCAGCATCAGCCTGATGTTGTTGCGGCAGGCCAGCTCGGCAATCTGTACTGATTCCAGAATGCCGCTCTTCATGAACTTGATGTTAATGGCGTTGACCGCCTGTAGTTTAATCGCCTGTTCTGCTGCTGCCAGTGAACCGACACTCTCGTCAGCGCAGACCAGCATGCCGCTACCATCCAGTGCGCGGGTGATGGCGGCCAGACCATCCCAATCACCCTTGGGAACCGGTTGTTCCAGCAGCATCGGGCGGATGCCGTACCCTTCCAGCTGTTTCAGGAATTTCAGCATGCCTGCGGCATCAAAGCCCATGTTGGCGTCCAGAATCAGGCTGCTGTCAGGTGCAATCCGCTTGACTGCCCATACCCGTTGCAGGTCCAGATCATGGTCTTTGCCGATCTTGATTTTAAAGGCGTTAAACCCCTTCCCCGCATAGTGGCGTGTTGCGCTCTCGGCCTCTTCCAGGCTGCCGATCACGATGGTGATGTCGCTGGTAAAGCAGGGCTTGGGGCTGCAGCCGGGGGCAGGGCTGAACAGGCTGCCAAACGGTATGCCTCGGCTGCGGCTGACCGCATCCAGCAGCGACATCTCAAAGGCTGCCAGGCCGGCATGGTTGGCATCAAAACAGGGACGGAACCCGTTGATCAGGGCTGTGTAATCAACAATGCTGCGTCCGGTCAGTTGTCCTGCGACCTGTTGCAGATTGGCCAGGGTCTGCTCAACGGTTTCGCCGGTGATGTGGGTGGCAACCGCTGCCTCACCATAGCCGCAGGTGCCGTTGTCAGCTTCAATCTGCAGAAAGACGTTTTCCAGCTGATCGTGCTGACCGGTGGCAATCCTGAAGGGGGTGTTCAACGGCGCGGCTACAATCGCGGCGCGGGCCTGTTTGATCCGTATGTTCTCCATCGGCTACCTCATGGCTGTAGATTTACTGCGATGCGGGCTTTAATCCTTTTTCAAAAGCACCGTCACCCGGTTGGTTGCCTCAACCCGTTGATAATCAATCTCCTGAGCCAGGTGGGTGATGATGTTCAGCCCCAGCTCATCGGGCAGACGCTCTTTGTCCAGCAGGTTGCCTGCCTCTCCCAGATGTTCCAGGATGATCTCCAGAGTCTCTTTCTTTTCAGAATAGGCGATGGTCAGGTCAAGGGCGGTTGTGGTCAGCAGCGGGTTATGGATCTGTAGCAGCTCTTCCACCAGTAACAACAGGTTCTGTCTGGTCTTTCTGGGCAGGATCTGCCGTTCGCAGAACAGTTCAATCTCTGCGTTCATGGCATACAGGTCATAGTCAGGTGAGCTGATCCGATAGTTGAAGCTGCGGATCCGGTTGATAAAGGCCCTGGTCTTTTCCTTTTGCGGCTGCTCAAAGATCTGCTGCGGTGTGCCTTCTTCATAGATCAGGCCTTCATCCATGTACAACACCCGGCTGGAAACATCGCGGGCAAAGGCCATTTCATGGGTCACAATCAACATGGTCATGCCATCTTTGGCCAGCCGCCGGATAACTGCCAGCACCTCGCTGACCATGGTGGGGTCAAGGGCTGAGGTCGGTTCATCAAACAGGATGATCTCCGGGTTCATGGCCAGACAGCGGGCAATGGCCACCCGTTGTTTCTGGCCACCGGACAGTTCATCGGGGAAGCTGTCGGCCTTTTCAGCCAGCCCCACCAGTTTAAGGATCTCCAGGGATTTTTGTTCTGCCTCATCCCGCTGCATCCCCAACAGCCTGATCGGTCCGATGGTCAGGTTTTCCAACACCGTAAGATGGGAAAACAGATTGAAGGACTGAAAGACCATGTTCATCCGCTGGCGGATCTTGGGGACATCGCTCTTTTTGTCCAGCAGGTCGATTCCATCCACCGTAATGGAGCCGCCGCTGGGTTGTTCCAGCAGGTTGAGGCAGCGCAGGAAGGTGGATTTGCCGGTGCCGGATGGTCCGATAATGGAGATGACTTCTCCTTTGGCAACCGTAAGGGAGATATCCTTCAGTACGGTGAGGTCACCGTAGGTCTTGGAGAGATGGTGTACCTTGATCATTGGTTGGCCACCTTTTTCTTTTTAAATTTGGGGTCAGTGATCCGTTCCAGGTATTCCAGGGACTGCATCAGTACCCATGAGATCAGGAAGTAGAGGATAGCCACCATCACCAGGGGGAAGAAGGCATCAAAGGTGCGGCTGCGGATGATGTCACTGGCCTTGGTCAGATCCTGTACCGCGATGTAGCCCACAATGGAGGTCATCTTGACCAGTGAGATAAACTCGCCTTTGTAGACCGGCAGGATCCGCCGCACCATCTGGGGCAGCACAATATGGAAGAAGGTGCTGGTCCTGGTGAAGCCCAGAGAAATACCGGCCTCGGTCTGCCCCTTTTCCACCCCTTCAATGCCGGTCCTGAAGATCTCAGCACTGTAGGCGGCAAAGTTCATCCCAAAGGCGATCACCGCCACAATCACCGGGTTGATATTGACTGAGGCAAAGACCACATAGAAGATCAGCATCAACAGCACCAGTACCGGTGTACCCCGCAGGATGGCGATGTAGATCTTTGCCGGTGCAGAGAGCAGACGGCTTTTGGCCATCCGCATGAAGCAGATCAACGCCCCCAGCAGGGTGCCGAAGAGGGTGGCAAAGATTGAGATGATCACGGTGGTTTTAAGGCCATCCAGGATCAGCAGGTAACGTTTTTCATGGATGATGTTGCTCTGAAAGCTGGTGATAATGCCGGTAATGAAGGACGGGGTGCGGGCAGAGGCCACGGATTGTGCGGCGATATTTTTTTTCAGTGCTACGGCCAATGAATCGAACGTGTAGTACGGGTCGGAAAAGGCCACCCGTTTTTTACGCTCTTCCGTGATGGCCAGGGGGGTGGCGATCAGGTCGATCTTGTGTCCTGCCAGTGCAGCGATCTGGCTGCCGAAATCCAGATCAATATACTGGATTTTCCGGTTGCAGAAGGCGCCGAAACGCTCCATCAGCTCAATATTAAAGCCGATCAGCCTGTTGTCCTTCATAACCATAAAGGGCAGACCGTTGTCGCTCAGAACGCCCACCGCCAGTGGTTTGCCGGTTCCGGTCGTGTTCAGTTTCGGCATCTCGGTGGCGCCTTGTTCCATCCAGCGCTTGAGCATGTCGTCATAGGTGCCGTCCGAACGGAGCTGTTGCAGAAAGCGATTAAAGGAGCTGAGCAGCTCAGTGTCCTGTTGCTGGAAAGCAATGGAGGCCGGTGTGCGATAGAGTGGGCCACCCACAAATCCCAGGTCATCGCTGTTACGCATATATTCCATCAGTTCGTCGCGGCTGTAGATGGCGGCATCTGCCTTGCCGGACTTGACTGCCAGCAGCATGTCTGAAACGGATTTGTATTGTAAGACCGTGGCCTTGGGATAGTGCTGTGTTGCATAGGCTTCATGGGTGGAGCCTTGCAATACACCGATCCGCTTGTCCTGCAGGTCGTTGGCGGTTGCCAGCGTGCTACGGGAACCGGGGAGCTGTGACCGGTCGCCGCCGCAACTGGCAAGCGTACCAAACAGGAACAGCAGAGCCAGGTACTGAAGTAATGAGGTGGGCCGCATGAGCTTTTTCATTCATCCTGCCTGTGTTGGTTTAAAGCGTTGAGGAGCTGTCCCGTTCGATTCGGCTCTGTCTCAGAGGCAGCTCCGGCAACCCTATTGCTTGACCAATGCCGCAATACCGCCGACGTAGTACGGTTCTGAAAACAGTACTTTTTTCGAGCGTTCCTCGGTAATGGTGATGCAGGCGCCGATCATGTCTACCTTGCCAGCCATCAATGCCGGGATCATGGCGCCAAAATCCATGTTGACGACTTCCAGGGTCATATCAAGCTTCTGTGCAACATACCGGGCGATTTCGATATCAAGGCCGACAACCGTATGGGAGGCATCCATGAATGAAAACGGCTCGGTTACGGCAGAGGTGCCAAACTTCAGCACACCCTTGCTGCCGGTCAGCTTCATCTCCGGCATGGGAGCAGGATTACCTGTTTTGGGGAGCCAGCGCTGCATCATGGCGTCATAGCTGCCGTTCTTTTTCAGGTCACTGACAACGAGATCAATGGCCTGTTTCAAATCCTGCCGATTGGACTGCACCGCAAACCCGTAATTGTCTTTGGTGATCAACTCCGGCAGAACAGTCAGTCCTTTATTCTTTGCGGCAATATTTCTCAGAATCGGCTCATCATAGGCTGCTGCATCAGCTTTGCCCGCCTGTACAGCCAGCGCTGCATCCAGCACGCTGTTGTAATACTGGAATTTAGCATCGGGGAATTTTGAGAGCACCAGTTTGTCGGCAAGAGTTCCGGTGGGGACGGCGAACTGCTTGCCGGACAGTTGCTGCAGGTGGGTGACCTTCTCCCGTTTGCTGCAAGCGGTGAGCATCAGTAGCGCCGTAAAAAACAAACCGATACAGACTGTGTTGAATATCCTTTTTTGCATGGTATTCCTCTCCTGTTTGATTGCTGTTTTGAGCCTGTCATTTTACCTCATCTGGCCGCTGATATTCAGGGATATCCGGCGGCCAGACGGGTAAATAATCTGAAGTCTGCCAAGTTTGAGCTTTATTACGGTAACCTGCGAACCGGCAAGACATAATGTAAGCTGTTCCGGTCAAAACCCTGGGTGGCGCCATTGGTGGGAAGGATACAGTTACTGGTGCCTGGCGCTGTGCCTGGATTTGATGTCCAGTACCAATCGCTGATGTTCCCGTTGAATTTTGACAGATTACCTTGTAGTGATTTCAGCTCAACTTCGTTGGGTAGACGCCATTGTCCGGCGGATGATTTGTCGGACAGGCCGCACATGCCGGATGCCAGGCCGTAAGGTTTGTTCTGGGCATCGAAGAAATTTACCTTGCCGAAGCAATCGGCCTGTTTGAGCCAGACCAGACGCTGCGTGGTATCGATGAGTGTGCCGTCGTTATTGTCTTTTAGGTCCGCAAAAGCTGTCCCTGCCACCATCAGCCCCAAGAGTGCCACTACTGCCATGATCTGCTTTTTCATTGTTGTTTCCTCCAGTCCTTTTGTGGTGAACGCGTACATAACATAGAGCAGTATGTGTGCCAATTGATATCTGTTGCAATAACATGTGGTTGTGTTGTTTTGCGCTGCCACTGTTTGTCCGGTTGTGCCCACTTTGTTGGCGCACATAAGCGCTGCCAGGATGGCTCTGAACCTATCTTCCTCTGCCGCCAAAAAGCGAGCCCATGACACCCCGGATAATCGCCCTGCCCAACTGGCTGCCCACTGAACGGGCGGCACTTTTTGCCAGGGCCTCAACCACTCCTTCACGCTGGCGGCTGCCACCACCGCCACCTCCCAGCAGATCCCCCAATATCCCACCCGAACCGCCTGCGGTTGAGCCGCCCTGCGGTGCCTGGGCCGGTACTGTCTTTGCAGCGCGGGCCTTGAGCAGTTCATACGCAGATTCCCGGTCAACTGCAGTATCATATACACCGGCCACCAGTGATGACTGTATCAGCTGCTGCCGTTCCTGTTGGCTGATCGGGCCGATCTGTCCCAATGGTGGAATGATAAAGGCCCGTTCAACCATGCCGGGGCTCCCCTTTTCATCAAGGCAGGAAACCAACGCCTCGCCAACCTCCAGTTCAGTAATGGCGGTTGTCTCATCAAGCGCTGGATTGTCCCGCATGGTTTCAGCCGCCGCCTTAACCGCCTTCTGGTCACGGGGGCTGAAGGCCCGCAGGGCATGCTGCACCCGGTTGCCCAGCTGCGATAACACCTTGTCCGGTATATCGGCAGGATTCTGGGTCACAAAGTACACCCCGACCCCTTTTGAGCGGATCAGACGCACCACCTGCTCAATCTTGTCCACCAGGGCCGCCGGGGCATCGTTAAACAGCAGGTGCGCCTCATCAAAGAAAAAGACCAACTTGGGCTTGTCCAGATCTCCGGCTTCAGGCAGGTTCTCAAACAGTTCCGACAACAGCCACAAAAGCAGGGTCGCGTACAGCTTGGGGGTCTGCATCAGCCGGTCGGCCGCGAGGATGTTGATCACCCCCTGTCCCCGGTCCGTCTGCATCAGATCATGGATATCCAGCATCGGCTCTCCCAGGATCGCCTCACCCCCCTGGCTCTCCAGGGTCAGAAGCCCCCGCTGGATAGCGCCGATACTGGCAGCCGAAACATTGCCGTAATTGGTGGTCAGACTCTTGGCGTTATCCCCCACAAACTGCAGCATGGCCCGCAGATCCTTTAGATCAAGCAACAGCAGGCCGTTGTCATCCGCCACCTTGAAGACCAGATTCAGCACACCGCTTTGGGTCTCGTTCAGCTCCAGCATCCGGGACAGAAGCAGCGGCCCCATATCCGAAACTGTAGCCCGCAGCGGGTGGCCCTGTTGGCCGAAGGGGTCCCAGAAGGTGACCGGAAAGCTGCGGTACTGATGCTCCGTCAGCTGCAACCGCTCGATCCGTTCCTCAACTTTTTTGTTGCCTCCCCCCGCCCGGGCCATGCCGGAGAGATCTCCTTTGATATCAGACATGAAGCAGGGCACGCCAATGGCGGCAAACTGCTCTGCCAGGGTCTGCAGGGTTACGGTCTTGCCGGTGCCGGTTGCTCCGGTTATCAAGCCGTGACGGTTGGCCATCTGCGGTAAAAGGTGCTGCTCGGTCTGGTTGTTTTTGGCAATCAAAAGCGGGGCACTCATGGCTGCTCCTTGGTGGTGAGATGTTTTGTTCAGGTGGTGTAACGTTTTTGTATTAATCCGACTTCAGTGCCACAATCGGGTCCAGCAGAGAGGCTTGGCGGGCGGGATAGTAACCGAAGAAGATGCCGACGGCGTTGGATACCCCAACCCCAAGCAGGATGGCGCTGAAGGAGAGGGCAAACTGCCATTTGGCAAAATGGGCGATCAACCAGGATGCGCCGATACCAAAGATGATGCCGAGCAGGCCGCCGATCAGGGAGAGGATGACGGATTCGATCAGAAACTGGCCACGGATATCACCCCGCTTGGCCCCCAGGGCACGGCGGATGCCGATCTCCCGGCGGCGTTCCGTCACCGAAACCAGCATCACGTTCATGACCCCCACCCCGCCTACGATCAGGGAGATGCTGCCGATGGCCCCCAGCAGCAGGGTAAACATCTGCATCTGTTTTTCCATCTGGGCGATGATCTCTTCCGGGCTGGTTATCCTGACCGCCTGACCCTTGCCCAGCGAGGCAACGTAGGCCATGACCTGATCACGGGCAGCGTTGTTGCTTGTTCCGGGGCTGACCCTGGCGGTGATGGATTGTATCTCGGCATTGGCAAAGACCCGCAGGCCGGTGGTGATATGCACATAGATCATCTCATTGGGTTCAAAGCGCCGCATACCACCTTGGGGGACCTCGTTGGTAACCCCGATAACGGTGAACAGGTTGTCGCCCAGCCTGATCTTTGCGCCGAGCAGTCGGGATGCCCCTTGCTTTTGCAGCTCTGCAGCCACCTGACTGCCGATGACACAGTAGCGGCTTTGCTCGTCCAGGTCAGACAGGAAGCGGCCTTCGCGCATGGTCAGCTTGTTGATATTCAGGAATGATGCCGTGATCCCCATCGGGCTGCAGCGCTCCAGTTTTTTGCCAGCAAAGCTGATGTCACCGCTGCCCCTGACTGACGGGGCAACTGCCGCAATGCCGGGACAGCGGGAGGGGATGGCCAGGATAGTATCAAGCCGGAGCGCTGCCTTTGCTGCAGCACCGGCACCCGGTACGCCCGGCATGCCGGGTGGGCCACCGCCGCCGAACTCTTTTTCAATGGTCAGGATGTCGGTCCCCATCTCTTTAAACTGACGTAACGACTCCTCCTGCACGATCCTGCCCACCGATACCATGGCGATAACCGAGCCGATGCCGATCACAATGCCGATCAGCGCCAGGATGGTGCGTTGTTTGGAGGAGAGCAGGCTACGGGCCGCCTCTTTCAGGTTGGAGGTATGTATCATTCGACAATCACCCCGTCCTTCATGACCGCCACCCGCTTGCACTGGCGTGCAATGCCGGGGTCATGGGTGATGATCACCACGGTGATCCCTTCCTCAGCATTCAATGTCTTGAACAGTTCCATGATTTCGCCCCCCACATTGGTGTCAAGGGCGCCGGTTGGTTCATCTGCCAGGATCAGGGATGGATTGCCCACCAGGGCGCGGGCGATAGCCACCCGTTGCTGCTGTCCGCCGGATAGCTCAGCCGGACGATGCATGGCACGGTCATCCATGCCGACCCGTTTTAGCAGTTCCATACAGCGTTCATGACTGTTGGTGCCGGTGTCGCCACGGTAGACCAGCGGCAGGGCAACGTTTTCAAGGGCGGTCAGGCGGGGGGGGAGAAAGGATTGCTGGAATACAAAAACCGACCG
>Ga0074197_1001738_pt1 | contig 17246 bp, 15 predicted proteins | sample EPASupsiteSAE305_FD_64526 | JGI IMG/M metagenome (GOLD analysis project Ga0074197, IMG submission 64526) | Bioremediated contaminated groundwater microbial communities from EPA Superfund site, New Mexico - SAE3-05 reassembly with SPADES | ecosystem: Environmental > Aquatic > Deep subsurface >...
AGAGCCCGATAAAGGAGATCAGCGCTGCCAGGGAGACCAGAAAGGCAAACGCGGAAATAACCGCATAGAGATAGCCGCCGGTCCCTTTCAGGTAGAGCCGGATGCCGCAGCAGAAGAGCACAAGCATGGTGCTGAAAAAGAGCGGTCGCATGATCCGGTACGGCAGACCGGCCAGTTCTCCGGCAATGCCTGGTTTGTCGCTGCCAAACAGACTGCCGCAGCAGGAGGTAATCATATCCCCCTTCAGGTGGAGAAAATAGTTGAACTGCAGCACCGTTTCAGCCAGTACCAGCAGTACCAGGCCCACCAACAGGAAGTATTTGGGCTTGATCAGCGGGTAGTCATAGCCTTTGGTATCGGCATGGTTGACAATCAGCCAGCAACCTGCCAGCAGACAGTTGATCAGCTTCATGATCAGGGTTGGATAGCCGTAGCTGTTCACCTGCAGGGTACCGGCCGCGCACATGGCGCCGGTAAACAGGATATGCAGTCCATCGGCGGTGTAGAGGTACAGGAACAGAGAGATCGCCTGAAACAGCAGGGCATAACTCATGATTGTCGCAATCAGGTAGGTCCGTCGTTCCAGATTCAGCTGCAGCTCACTGCCGCTGGTAAGCTCCCAGTTTTTCAAAATCTGAATACCAAACCAGCCCGCATAGAGCAGCAGACCGCTGACGATCAGCGACGCGGTCATCAGCGCCAGTATGGCAGGGTGCTGGATCATACCGACGGTTCCTGTTGGACAATCCGTCCATCCCGCATCTCCACCACCTGATCGGCCCGTGACGAGTTATAGACAATCGGGTCATGGCTGGCGATCAGGACTGTTTTTCCGCTGTCTTTGAGCAGGCCGATGCTTTCCATAAAGGCCTGGGAAAGCTGGCTGTCCAGGTGGGCGGTCGGCTCGTCAGCAATAATGGCAATCGGGTTGTTAATCAGAGCGCGGGCAATGGCCACCCGCTGCAGCTCTCCCCCTGACAGCCATTCCACCGGTGAGTTGCAATGACGCAGCAGATCAAACTGTTCCATCAGCTCCAGGGCCCGCTGCCTGACCACCGGCTGCTGCTCGCCGGTGGGGTAGGCCGGCAGCATGATGTTCTGCAGGGCACTGATCCCCTTGATCAGGTTAAACTGCTGGAAAATGAAACCGAAGGTGGAACGGCGGATTTCTGTCAGAAACCGCTCCGGCAGACTGGAACTGTCAAAGCCCTCAGACCTGTCTGTTGCCTGAAAGAAACTGGTCTCGACCCCCTGCAGCATGATCCGTCCCGAGCTTGGTCTGGTCATGCAGCCGATCAAGGCCAGCAAGGTGGTCTTGCCTGATCCGCTGGGGCCTTTCAGGATTGTCATACTGCCCCGTGCAATGGTCAGACTTACGTTGTCCACCGCCGTAAAGCTGGTGGTCGGGCTGATGGAGAAGGTTTTGGTAACCTGCTGCAGTGCAATCATGGTTATGACCTCATGGCTGCATCAGGGGCAATGGTAGCTGCCAGCCAGGCAGGGATGATGGTGGCTGCCGTGTAGGGCAGCACAGAAAGTACAAACAGCACCGAAAGTTGATACCCGTCAATGGTCGGCACCAGTGTAAACTGCGGATACAGAATAGCCCAGCCTTTCAGCGCATGGGAAAACAGGGCGGCTGATGAAAAGAAGACATGCAGGTAGGCCAACAGCACACCGGCCAGGAAGGCGCTCAGTGAGATCACTGCCCCTTCCCAGAATTTTAGCAGCAGGACATCGCCGGTCTCCCAGCCGATTGATTTAAGGATACCGATCTCTTTACGCTCTTCAGCCGAGAGGCCGCTGGCCTTGTCCCAGGCAAAGATCACAAAGGAGAGCAGTGCCACGGCCAGCATTACCACCATCATCCCGCCACGCCAGTCAAACAGCGAGTCATAGGTCCGCAGCAGCTCACTCTTCAAAATCGGTCGGGTGTCAGGAAACAGTTCAACAATCTTGTTGGCCACGGTCACCAGCTCACGGGGGTTGGCGACGGTCACTGCCAGGTCGGTGGCAACATCCTTGGGCATCCTGAACATGGCCTGGAAATCCTCAGCTGCCATCAACACCAGATCAGCAGACACCAGCTCCGAATGCAACGGCATGATGCCGGACACGGTCAAGAGCAACGGCGTGCCGCTGTAGGAACGGAAGGTTACCAGATCATCGGTCTTGATCCGCAGGTTTCTGGCAACACCGCTGCCGATGGTGATCGTACCGGGCGGGGGAGGAGCCGTATCCGGCGCCAGCAGGGTGTAATTTGCCTGAAAAACCGGGTCATAGTAATAGCCCCACAGGCGTGGTGTGACTTCTGATACCCCGCGAATAGCACTGATTTTTTCCCCATAGTTGGTCGGTATCAGGTCGTGGCGGCCGGCAATCATCCGCTGCACCACCATGTCAGGCGCTTCGGCCAGCAGCAGGGCCGCTTCCCGTTTCAGGGCCTGCACAAAAAAGATCAGCGATGCAATCACAAAGATGATCAGGGTATAGACCAGAAACAGGGAGATGTTTTTGGCCTTGCGCCTCAAAAGTGAGGAAAGGGCAAAATCAAGAATGTTGCGGTGGCGGCTAAGGGCGTGGTGCATAGGACCTCTGCAGGGTTGCGGGTGGTGTCACCAGTGAGCCGGATGGAAAATGCTCAAGGGCGGTCGGGTGATCCTGAAAGGGTGCGTGCAGATCAGCCATGGCGGGATGGCGGGTGTAGCGGGCCTCGGTAAACAGACAAAGATCGGTCAGCCGTAACCGGTGGACCAGCATGGCCCGTTCCTGCAATTCTGCCTGACGGCTGACCCTGCTGCTGCGGGCGTGAATACCCATCAGCAGCAGGAGCACAAGGCCGGTCGTCAGCAACAGTATGAAGCAGGTGGAAGGGCGCATGGCTGTTCCGGTCACTCCAGAGTCTTCAGTAGGGCAGGGGTGATCTCATGGTACCTGACAATCCGCTTGCCCCCGTGGTCTTTTAAAAACTCCTGCGCTTCGGTCTGTTTTGCCAGGGGAACCAGTTCATGTCCCATCGGTCCGTACACGGTACTGCCAATCACATAGAAGGCGGTCTTGCCGTCAATCAGCTTCAATGAATAGTAGTCCTTGACCTGAATGGCCGAGATCATGGCCGGTTTTCTGGTTGGTGCGTACCTGGGCAGGTTGTTGAGGTAGATAAACAGGTCCTTGGCACCGTCAAACCAGGCATGGCTGCCGTCACTGAATCTGATTGCCGCCGTCCAGGCCGGATATTTGTGGACAAACATACCGCAGACCGGGCACTTGTCCTTTGGTCCCGGACCGGGGGCAGTAGGCGCTGCCAAGACAGATGTCACGTTCAGCCAGATGCAGATGATAACTGAGAATAATAGAGAAAAACGCTTCATGACAGATCCTTCCAGTTGCTCCGCGTGCAACTGCTTTTTTCAGGTTTAGTGCTGGCCGCTATGCTTCATCTTCATCATCTTGCGGCGTTCACGGATCATTTTGGTGTCTTTGTACATATCTTCATAGGCCGCCTTGATGGCGTCATCAAAACTGCCCAGAGTTCCCTTGTGTGCTTTTATGAACGCCTCGGCGTCAGCCTTGTTGGCAAAGGCCCATTTGGCCCGGGCGGTCATGACCCCCATCTTGTCGCCGCCGATCACCCAGTAGGCTGTTTCAGCATCAATCAGTTTTTGGGTGGTGAAGTCCCCCACCTTGATGGAGGTCGGCATCCTGTCAATGTTATTGGCCAGCTCCACTGCCGTACAATGCACGCTGCAGGTGCCGACCGAACTGCCATCCTGATAGGTTATCAGCATCCGGCTATGGGCAAACTTGGTGCGGTCCATACCGCAGTACTTGCAGCTGTCCGGGTCTTCAACCTTGTCAGTGGCCGTAACCAGAGCGGCAGTCGTCAGCAAAAGGGCCATAGCAACCAGAAATTTCAGCATGTTTTTCATTGTCTGTTCTCCTGTCCGGGGTATGTGTAACGCGGTTTTTGCCTGCTGTCCATGGTGACTCACTAGAATTTGTAGGCCAAGGTAAGATAAACATTCCGTCCGTTTTCCGGAACCCGATAGCCAACACCACTGACAAAGGGGTCGCGCAGATAGGACAGGTGGCTGTAGTACTGGGTGTCCAGAAGATTGTTAATGCCGCCGGTAACCGAGAACCCTTTGTATTGATAGCCTGCCTTCAGGTCAGTGGTCACCCATCCGGCAGTCTTTTGCTCGTTCAGGCTGCTGTCAATGCGGTCCTGTTCCCGGCTTAAGGTCTCAAGCAGTTCAGCAAAGAATCTGCCGTTGTCATAGCGGATAGAAATGGTGCCGCGTAACGGGGGCATCTCGGAAAGGGGGCGGTTGCCGCTGATATTGCGGCCTTCTGTGTATGACAAACCGCCCCGTAAAAACAGGTCGGCCGGCAGCGAGATCTGGCTACCCAGCTCAGCACCCCAGATACTGGCATGAATATTCTGGTAGCTCTTCAGGGTTGGAGATGCCTGGTAGAAATTTACGTAATCCTGCAGGTCGCTGTAAAAGATGGAGGCATTGATGTAGAAACGGTTCGTTGCGTACTTGGCCCCCAGGTCGACCTGATGATTGACGGTCGCCTTGAGGTTTTGGTTGCCCCGCCAGGCCGGTGTGCCCGGCAGATCAAGGTACAGCTCCTGCTGGTCAGGTGTGCGGGTGCCACGTCCCAGACCGGTGAAGACCGTCAGCTCCTTGAAGGGGGTATAGTTCAGTTGCAGGTTTGCGCTGATGGTGCTGAATTCCTTTGAACTGCCTGCCGTCACCATGGTGTTTGCCCTGCCTGCTTCTGCATAGGTCAGATCACCTCGTACCCCGCCGGTCAGGCTCAACTGACTGCCAAGCGGCAGGGTATATTCACCGAACAGGCCGAAGTTTTCGATCGTAGCATCCGGGATCATGGCCAGGTCGCGGTAACTGAAATACATGGCCCGGCGATTGGTGGCATCCCAGTTGCGGTTGTAGTAATCCAGGCCGCTTTTAAGAGTTCCCGGTCCGACCTGCAGGGCAGCCTGCAGCTTGGCGCCGTAGGTCTGGGTGGAAGCGTCGGTCTGCATGGAGTAAAACCGGGGCGAGGTGCTGGAACTGAAACGCTCGCGGTCATCCATCAGGTGCTCAACACGGTCCCAGTAGACCTGCAGCTTCAGATCCTGCAGCAGTGCCGAGATATTCTGAATCCGGTAGCTCCAGTTCATACGGTGGGTCTTGTCGTAGTCGGCATCCATCTTCAGGTAGGGGTACAGAACATGATCAGCATCCTGATAGGTATAGCTGACCTCGGTGCGAGAGTTGGAGGTCGGGTTGAGCCCCAGTTTGCCCCAGCCGGTGTTGATTTCGTAGGCCTTTGAATCAACACTGGCACTTTTGTAACGGTTCGGGCTGGTGGATGGGTAGATCTCAGTCAGCAGTTTTCCGTTGCCGGATTGGGGAACATCGGAATATTTGTAGGCATAGCCCAACAGGCCATCATACCTGTCGGTACCATAGGAGGCGGTGGCTGAAGCGTTGGTGCCGTGCCAGTCGCCATAGCCCAGGCTGAGTTCTCCGCCAAATCCCTTGCCAGGCCTTTTTGTCTGGGCATCGATCAGACCACCCAGACTGCCGGGATTGGTTAAATCATAGGGGCCTTTAATGATTTTGACCTGCTCAATCTCGGCAAAATCATAGTGAAACGACGGCGGGTCCATCCGGGAGGGGCAGGCGCCATGCAGGCGAACGCCATCCACCAGGACGTTGATATTGTCCTTCTGAAAACCACGCAGCACCACATCATTGGCAATCGCCCCTTTGTGTACCGTGTTGATCCCTTCAACCTGTTTCAATGCCTCTCCCATATCACGGGCCGGGCTTTCGCGGACTTCCCGGACTGAAAGGCTCTCTTCCTTGGGTGATTCTCTGTCCGCACGGACAATGATTTCGTCAAGCAGCAGATGTTCTTCTGCACGGGCTGTCTGGGCTGTCAGTGTCAGCAACAGCGCCAGCAGCGAAAGCTGGTGTAGCGTCATGGCAGTCGTCCTCCATAGCGTTGCAGGTCGTAAAATTGGTGTCAATTTTCGGCGCTGATGGTCTGAATCAGACAGGCTTTGGAGGGGGCAGCAACGGCTTGGAGGCCAGTGAATGCAGCGTGCTGCCTGGGTAACGCGGGTAGGGTGATTCTTCAGGCGGTACAATGACCACCCGGTAGATAAACGGCATGATTTCATTGTTATGGCTGTTAAGCAGTGCAGATTGACTACTGCCGTTGCAGGGGCCGCCGCATTTAAAAACGGTCTCCGCTGTCTGTGGTTCAGGCAGGTGCTCCTGTCTGATGGCGGTTGTCTCTTCCAGTACAGCACGGACCGATTCGGCAGGCAAGGTGGTGTGACAGCAGTCCGACTTGTCAGTAGCAGGTCCCAACGGATGGTTCTCCTGCTGCTTTTTCTTCCAGCAACAGCAGGTATGGTTCAGCTGGCTTTGCAGAGAGCAACCGTCACGCTTGCAGTCTCCGCTGCAGGCGGTCCGTCCGTCGTGGGCATGATGAAGGGGCTGCAGTGCCAGTGAGGGCAGCGGTCCCACGCCAATCAGCAGGTAGATGGCTGCCATCAGGGCGGCGATGCCTCGTCGTAGCGGCCTCATGGAGGTATGTGGAGATGGCGGTGGCATATGGACTCCTGATAGCTTGCTTGGCACAATCAAAAACCGTGCCGTGTGTGCTAACTGTCCGATATTGAACATCTGTTTTGGTATTGTTGAGTTGGTTGGTTTTTTGTTGTCTTAATTTGAGACAAGCGTTATGGTTCAGTTACAAGCAGCGTATCTCCCGCATTTGTTGGAGGTCAGTGTCTATGGCTCCTTACCGGAAAATGGTATGCTCTCTGCTGGATGATTCGGGGGAAACAGTTGGCCGTGCAGAGATTATCCAACAGTTTCCCGCCCTGATCTGGCACTCAGGGCAGGATGCCCGTTGTGATTACTTTAACCAGACCTGGCTGCTCTTTACCGGTCGGACGCTGGAACAGGAGTTGGGCGATGGCTGGACGGTGGGAGTCCATCCTGAAGACCTGGCCGGGTGTCTTAAAACCTATCTGGATGCGTTTGAGGCCAGGCAACCGTTTACCATGGAGTACCGGCTGCGCTTTCATGATGGTTCCTATCGCTGGATTATAGATCACGGTTCCCCTCACTATGCCATTGATGGCTGCTTTTGCGGCTTTATCGGCAGTTGCTATGACAGTACCCGTCAAAAAGAAGTGGAATGTGCGCTTCGTACTAATCAGACAGCATTGGAACAGCAGGTTGAACAGTGCAACAGTGCCCTGCAGCGGAGTTATGACCTGCTCAACAACATCTCCCGGCAGGTACCGGGCGGGATCTACCAGTTTCAGCTTTTCTCCGATGGCCACTACAGTATCCCCTATGCAAGCCAATCCATTCTTGATCTGTTTGAGGTACAGCTGGAAGAGTTGCAGTCTGATGCCTCGCCTGTTTTTAATAAAATTGTTGCTGAAGATCTGGCCGGTCTGATGGCATCAATTCAGGAATCAGCTGAAACCCTTAACCCCTGGCATCATGAATTTCGAGCTGCTATCCCTTCCAAGGGAGTTCGCTGGTTTCAGGGAAACTCCCGACCGCAGCGCCAGCTGGACAATAGCGTCGTCTGGTATGGTTTTGTTACTGATAGTACCGAACGTAAGGAGCTTGAGCATCAGCTGGCTGAAGCGCAGCGTCTTGAATCCATCGGCCAGCTCGCCGCTGGTGTCGCCCATGAGGTCAGAAATCCGTTAAATGCTATTTTGACCGTAACGGAGGCTCTTTTCAGGGAGGAAGGTGTTGAAGGTAACCAGACGTTAATCCCCTACATTGAGCATATTCGTTCACAGGTTACCCGTCTGGCTCGCTTGATGAATGATCTGCTGGATCTGGGGCGTCGTCTGCCGGAGGATAATCTGGTGCCGCTCCTGCTCCCGGAATTCTGTCGCCAGACCGTGCATCTGTGGCAGCAGAGCAATCCGACAAGCGCCTGCACGTTTGATTTGGAGATCCCGCCGACACTGGAAAACGTTATGGTCCGCGCAGACAGAGACCGTTTACAGCAGGTGCTTTTGAATCTGCTGGATAATGCCGGGCAGCACAGTCCGTTCGATAGTGCCATCAGGCTCGTACTGGAAACAGCTCAACCGGACCTTGTCGGCGGGCAGATACTGCTTCGGGTTGTTGACCACGGTCGAGGGGTTGCTCCAGAGTTATTGGAACGGGTCTTTGAGCCGTTCTTCACTACCCGCCGGGGAGGGACCGGGTTGGGGTTGGCTTTGGTGAAGCAATTTGTTGAACAGATGGGCGGGATGGTGCAGATCTGCAACAATTGTCCTGAACCGGGCTGCACGGTTACGCTGCAGTTACCGCAGGTGTCTGAGGATTGTTTGTTATGAAATTACAGATTTTGCTGATTGAAGACTGCGCTGTTACCCGCTTCGGAGTGGTCCGTTATTTCTCAAAGGATGGTTACCAGATCAGCGAGGCAGGATCGCTGGCCGAGGCCGGCAGATTGATGGCGGAGCGGCGTTTTGATCTGATTATCATTGATGTCAATCTGCCTGACGGTAATGGTCTTGATTTTATCAGTGCTGAACGGGAAGCCCAGAATCTGGTGCCGATTATTGTGGTGACCGGCGTCGGTGATGTCCCCCTGGCGGTTGAGGCGATGCAGCGTGGCGCTGATAATTTTTTGACCAAGCCGCTTGATATGGCTGCACTTTCGGTTTCAATGGTAAAGACGCTGGAGTTGGGTACCCTGAAACGGGAGTCGGTTGCGCGCAAGCGGCTGGAAAAACAACAGGGTATTCTTTTTGGTGCCGGTCCAGAGATGCAGGAGGTGCAACAGATCGCCCGGGTGGCTGCTGATAATGGACATCCGGTGCTGATCACCGGTGAAACCGGCACCGGCAAGGGGATGCTGGCCAAGTGGGTTCATCAACAGGGATGCCGTGCTCCCTATGAGTTTGTGGAGTTGAACTGCTCAAGTCTGCGTGGTGAGATGTTGGCACGGGAGCTTTTCGGTGCCCAGCGTGGGGCCTATACCTCGGCTGATCAGGATCGCCGTGGACTGGTTGATATTGCAGATCGCGGCAGTCTGTTTCTGGATGAAATCGGTGATATGAGCAGCGACGTGCAGGCCCAGTTTCTTAAGCTGCTTGAGGACAAAACCTATCGTCGGCTGGGGGATGTGAAACTCCAGAAAAGTGACTTCCGCCTGATCTGCGCCACCCACCGGGATCTAAACACGCTTAGCGCAGAAGGGGTTTTCAGGCAGGATCTGTTTTACCGGATCAATCTAATCCATATCCATCTTCCCCCCCTTAGAGAGCGCCGGGATGATCTGATGGCTATCATCACGTACCTGCTTGCCCAACTGGGCTCAACTGAACAGCTGTTGACCGACGAGGTCCGTGATCTGCTGCTTTCCTATGACTGGCCCGGCAATATCCGCGAATTGCGTAATGTTCTGGAACGTGCTTTGCTGCTGACCCCGCCGGGCGGTGTCCTGCGGCAGTCTTTGTTTACCTGTATAAGCGGTGGACAACGGTCGTACCAAATCCCTCTGCCAGCGGAATCGCAGACCGTGCAACAGGTTGAGACAGCCCATATTCAGGCGGTACTTGCCCGGCATGGCGGGAATGTGGACAAGGCTGCCAAGGCATTAAACCTTTCCCGCGCCACCCTCTATCGTCGTCTCAAGCAGTTAAACGAACAGGCCCTCTGATTTTTCTCCTTCCTGTCTCATTGTGAGACAGGAAGTCTCAGTCTGGTTGTTCTGTGTGTTGTTCAACCGGATTCCAATCCGCCTCTTACCGCTGTAGGCCTGCTTCTCGCCCCTGTTTTACGTGCGGCACGTTTCTTGATTATACCCCTGCATGTCTCTCCTTACTTCACATACCTGTTGTCACCAGGGGTGCCACTGTCATCGGGTGTTGATCGTTGATGACGAGCCGGGAATCCTGTTCGCCTATCGTAAGCTGCTGGAACAACAGGGGCTTATTGTTGACAGCTGTGACTGCCTGTGTGAAGCTCTCAATTATCTGGAAAAACATCAGTATCTTGCTGTGGTTGCAGACATGCGCCTGCAGGGTACCGATACCGTGGATGGCCTGGATCTGGTACGTGAAGTGCGTCGGCGCCAGCCTGAAACCGGAGTCATTGTTGCATCCGGTATCAGTGACAGGAATACCCGTCAGACGGCATCTGATCTGGGGGTTGACCACTACCTTGAAAAACCGGTCCATCCCGCATTTGTCCTTGATCTGCTGATTCAGCTGAGAAATGCCGTTAATGGCGAAAAAATGTTTCCCGCCCTCGAAGCGGGATAGAGCACAATGCAGGTTGTAAAGAACTACCTGCCTGAAATCCGCACCCCGGGAGAGTGGTTGCGTATTTCCGGTTTACTACCTCCTGAAAGGATGATCTGTTATGAGACCGTTGCTTGCCCTGAGTATTCTGTTCGTTGCCACCCAGGCCCTGGCGCTTGAACCGCCCAAAACCGAAGAACAAAAGACCCTGTATGCCATTGGTCAGACCGTATCCCGCCAGTTATCGGTCTTTAACCTGACCCCTGACGAGTTTCAGTATGTACTGCTGGGGCTGACCGATGCCCAATCCGGCAACAAGGCGGCAGCAGAACCTGCCCAATACAATCAGAAGATTCAGGAGCTGGCCCGGGCACGACGAGCTGCCCATGCACAGAAACTGGGCCCGGCCAATAAGGAGGCCCTTGAAAAGGCAGCCAGGGAGCAGGGAGCTGTCAAGACCGCTTCAGGGATGATGTATCTTCCGTTAAAGGAGGGGGGCGGTTCGCAACCGAAGCTGACCGATACGGTACGGGTTAATTATCGCGGTACTCTCGTTGACGGTAAAGAGTTCGACAGCTCCTACAAGCGGGGAAATCCGCTTGAATTCAAGCTGGATAGCGTTATCAAGTGCTGGGCTGAAGGGGTTCAGAAGATGAAGGTGGGAGGGAAGGCAAAGCTGACCTGTCCTGCCACGCTGGCCTATGGCGAACAGGGGGCCGGTGACCTTATCCCGCCGGGTGCCACCCTGCAGTTTGAGGTTGAGCTGCTTGATATCAAAAAATAGCTGTTGTCCAACTGGAGTGTACCTATGAAATATCATCTGCCCTGGTTGAACTGTCTGCTGCTGTTTGCGTTGGTTTTGACGATCTGTCCGGCATCACCTGCTGTGGCTGCGCCGGTTACCTACAAGCGAACCGTTGAAAAGTACCAGATACCGGATGTGATACTGACCAATCAATTCGGCAAAAAGGTCCGTTTGAAGACGCTTCTGGAGTCCGGGCGTCCGGTGGCCGTTGATTTTATCTATGCCACCTGTACCACCATCTGCCCGGTACTCTCTGCCGGGTATACCAATCTGCAACGAAAACTGGGACCGGATAGCGCCAGAGTCCAACTGGTTTCCATTACCATTGACCCGGAAAATGACAATCCAAGGGTCCTCAAAGAATATCTGCAACGTTACCAGGCCAGGCCGGGCTGGGATTTTCTGACCGGCAGCAGGAAGGATATTGACCGGGTCATGCATGCCTTTGATGCCTATTTCCGCGATAAGATGGACCATAAACCGCTCACCTTCATACGTGGGGCAGACGGTTCATGGATCAGACTGTACGGCCTGATCAGCAGCAGTGAATTTCTGGCAGAATACAAAAAAGCGGGGCTCCTATGACACTACCCACAAAATTACCGACAGAACGGGTCTCATTGCTGTTGTTGAGCGTTCTTCTCTATGTGGCCCTGAGCGCAGCTGTCTGGGCTGCCCCTGTGGCCGCACCTTCAGATGAAACCCAGCGGCTGGGTGAACAGATGTACCGCAAAGGGATGCTGCCCTCCGGGGCCCCCATCAAGGCCTATGTCAGCGGCGATGTGCCGGTGGACGGCACCTCGTTCACCTGCGTCAGTTGCCACCTGCGCAGCGGACTCGGCTCTATTGAAGGGGAGGTTATCACGCCACCGACCAACGGGCGGGTTCTGTACCAGCCGAGAAAACCGTTTATCCCCGGTTCCGAGTTTGTTCCTTCCTACGCCAACTACGCAAAATACCTGCCGGTTCGTCCTGCGTATACCGATGATTCGCTGGCCGCGCTGATCCTTACCGGTATTGATCCCACCAACCGGTCGGTCCTAAAGGTTATGCCCCGCTACGATCTGGGTGAAAAAGATATGGCGATCATGATCAGCTACCTGAAATCGCTTTCTGATCAGCCACCGCCCGGCGTGACCAGGGATGAAATCAGGTTTGCCACGGTAATTGTGGAGGGGACGGACCCGGTTGCGGTACAGTCGATGCTGGCCCCTCTGCAGTTCAGTATTGATCGCAAGAACAGCCTTTCTACAGCCGCAGAAAAGAATCACCGTGTGGCGCGCATGGGCTACAACATGCTGGGCGACCTGTCTGCCCTCAAATTTTCATTGTCACGCTGGACGCTGAAAGGGGCTCCGGCAACCTGGCGGGCCCAGCTGGAAGAGTATTACCGTAAAGAGCCTGTTTTTGCCCTGCTGGGAGGAATCTCGGAAGGGGAGTGGGAACCGGTGCATCGTTTCTGCGAAGAAAAAAAGATCCCCAACCTGTTTCCGGTTGTGGATTACCCGGTGCTCTCGGATACGGATTGGTATACCCTTTATTTCTCCCGCGGGGTTCGTCAGGAAGGGGAAGCTGCGGCCCGCTATCTGTACGGCATGGCAGAGCTGTTTAAAGGCAGGCCGGTGCTGCAGCTGTACCGGGCCAACCCCAAAGGCCAGGCCCTGGCGGCTGGATTCAGGGATTCCTGGAAGTCTGTCGGTGGCGGCGCGATGACAGAGGTCCGTCTGCCTGCCAATGAAAAGCTGACGACCAAAAAGGTGCTGAAACTGATTAACCGGAAAAAACCGGCAGCCCTGGTTCTTTGGGATGATGCAGCATCACTGCCGGCGTTGACCGGTCTGGCAGCGCAGAAAAACCGGCCCGGTCTGGTCCTCGCCTCTGGAACCTATCTGGGCAAGGCACTGTGGACGATCCCGGAAGAGCTGCGTGGCCTGCTCTATCTAACCTATCCCTATCGCCTGCCCCAGGAAGACAGTCGTTTTGATGTCAATGTCAAGCGGGTGCTGCAGGGTAAACCACTCGAACTGTATGAACAGAGGATCGTCAGACAGTCCTACCTTACCGGCGAAGTGCTTGGCAAGGCGTTGATGATGATGCGCGGTGAGTATTACCGGGATTACCTGTATGATGTGATCGGTATGATGTCAGACATGCACTATCCCCTGTACGAACGGGTCAGTTTCGGGCCGGGTCAGCGTTATGCGTCCAAAGGTTCCTATATTGTGCAGCTGGGCAGTGGCAGGAATCCTGTGCTTGAACGCCGTAGTGATTGGGTAATACCGTGAAAAGAAAAGGGGACGTTATGATCAGACAAGGCATCCTGGCGCTTCTGGCTCTGTTTCTGCTGCTGGCCTCTTCTGCAGATCTGCTGGCTGCTGCAGCAGCAGATGTGAAACTCTACATTGTGACCGACTACCGCTATCTGCCGGGTAAAGATAAAGGTGACCCGGTGATGGGGCAGTCTCTGTGTGGTACCCGCTGTAATGCACTTTCAACCAACTATCTGAATATTGTTGAGCCTGGCGGCTGGCGTCTGATCAAAATTGCCGATGGGCGCGTATTGACGGTGCCTCTGAATAATCCTTTTATGGGCGGTGATTGCGTCTGTGTTGTGGATGAATATGTCGTGAAAGTGGATCACCTCAATAAACCGTAATTTTTCGCAGTCTGCCCAGTTATCCCATCCCAGTCTCACCTCGTCGCACTATGAGACAGATGCAAATCGTATCTGTCTCATAGTGCATCTGCAATCCCTCTTTAAAACCGATTGATTCTGAAAAGTTATCTGTTGTTTTAATCCGTTTTGCGTATCGGCATACTCTTTGCTCTGCAGTAACTTAGTCAAGTTCTATGCTGCTGAAACTGTTGTGAAATAATAAATTTTTAATGTTGTTTGATGGACTGCCTGAACCGGATCATTAACGCGCGTATAAATGAAAGGAGCATGAATCATGAACATCCCGATCGCACGTATGGTTGGAGTGCTTGTGGCCTCGCTGTTCGCTGTGACGGCCCTGGCAGAGGCCCAGCCGCAACAGCGTCAACAGGTGCAGTTGAACCCGACGGTAAACAGCAAGGTGCCACAGGCTCAGAAGGCCACGGTACAGAAACGTGAGCTGGCACGACAACAGCGTGACAAGAAGTTGAAGGTGCGGGCAACCAACGTACAGTCTAAAGGCGGCCCGACGTCGCTCCAGAAGCCGGCACGCCGATAGCGGAATATAAAATTGTAGAGACGGATAACAAGAACTGAGAAATCTGTAATAGTCAACTGGAGGCGCGTATGAACAAGCGAACAGCACGAAGTAGAATGGTGGCTCTGCTGTCCGGCCTGGCCCTGATGGTGGGGCTGGGTACGGCACAGGCCTACCTGAGCCCGGATTATTCAAATCCGGCCTATGCCCCGGGAGGGGCAACGCCTTTTGTGATCGGGCCGGGAAATACCCCGGATTATCTGACCACACCCAACTGGGCCTACACCCCCCCGATCCGTAAGTTTGTTGACACCCTGCCGGGATTGGGGGCTGCCAACGCTAACAACCTGGGGCAGTATATTCCGGTTGGGGTGCCTGATATTGTTACCTATCCAGGTTCCGACTACTACGTGATAGAACTTGGTGAATTTTCTGAAAAGATGCACTCAGACCTGCCTGTAACGAAGCTGCGGGCGTACCGGCAGGTAAACGCCGGTACGATTACGACAGCTTGCAGTGATCCCTCTTTGACCGGTCAAGCGTTGCCAGCTTGTACCGAGGTCAACAACACCGCGCCGGTTGAGGCAAATCCGCGTCAGTTCGGACCGCTGATCATTGCCCAGAAGGACCGGCCGGTACGTGTCAAATTTATCAACAGCCTGCCCACCGGCTCCGGTGGTGACCTGTTTGTCCCGGTCGATCAGACCATCATGGGCGCTGGTCCCTTCCAGGTAGATTACGATCCGGTCACCAAACTGCCGGTCCCGATTACCTCCGGCACCTTTACTCAGAACCGTGCAGAACTGCACCTGCATGGTGGCCGTACTCCCTGGATCAGTGATGGCACTCCCCACCAGTGGATTACCCCCTCTGGCGAGGTAACCAGCTACCCTACCGGCGTCAGCATGACCAACGTGCCTGATATGCCAGATCCAGGCCCCGGTGCCCAGACCTACTACTACACCAACCAGCAGAGCTCCCGCCTGATGTTTTATCATGATCACAGCTGGGGCATTACCCGTCTGAACGTCTATGTGGGCGGCGCTGCCGGGTATGTGATCCGTGATGCCGTAGAACAGCAGCTGATTGCTGATGGCAAGATCCCGGCTGCAGAGATCCCGTTGATCATCCAGGACAAGACCTTTGTGGACGGTAATCCGTCCTCGCCGACCTATGTGCTCAAGACCGACCCGACCTGGAAATGGGGAACCGGCTCTGTCGGCAGTAACGGCTTCCGTACCCCCCAAAGCGGTGATCTCTGGTGGCCCCATATCTATATGCCGGCCCAGAACCCCTTTGATATCACCGGTATCGCCCCCATGGGACGTTGGGCCTATGGTCCTTACTTCTGGCCGGCCACCGGCAACCCGTATCAACCGATTCCCAACCCCTACTACAGCCCGGACTGCGTGCCCGGCGGTGATCCTGCAACAACCCCCGGACTTTTGGGTGGTCCCTATGGCGATTTCTGTCAGCCACCGGAGATACCTGCAACCCCCAACCCTTCGTGGGGTGCTGAAGCCTTCATGGATACCCCGACCATCAACGGTACCGCCTATCCGGTGCTGACAGTTGAACCGAAGGCCTACCGTTTCCGTATTCTGAACGGGGCCCATGACCGCTTTATGAACCTGCAACTGTACAAAGCAGACCCGGCACCGGCAGCTCTGGACTATAGCGGCGAGTTTCCCCCCTCCTGTGCAAGCTATACGGCACCGGGCTACGGCGGATTCAGCGGCATCTGTGCCAGCAATACCGAAGTCAAGATGGTGCCGGCTGTGCCGGGTGGCACCGGCAAACCGTCCACCTGGCCGGAAGATGGCCGTCCCGGTGGCGTGCCTGACTGGAACACCGTCGGCCCCAACTGGATCATGATCGGCAGCGAAGGCGGTTTTCTGCCCAAGCCGGTCGTCATCCCCAACCAGCCGGTTAACTGGAACGCCGATGTAACCACCTTTAACGCAGGCAACGTCAATACCGGTTCGCTGATCCTGGCCCCGGCAGAGCGTGCTGATGTTATCGTTGATTTTTCAGGTATCCCTTCAGGCACTACCCTGATCCTGTATAACGATGCCCCGTCCCCCTGGCCGGCACTTGACCCGCATTATGACTACTACACCGGTGCACCGGACAACCGTGCCATGGGTGGCGCTGATACCACCCCGATCGGTTTTGGTCCCAACACCCGTACCCTGATGCAGATCAAGGTGCAGGGTGCCGCAGCCAGTACGTTTAACGTTGCAGCACTGAATGCAGCCTTTACTCCGGCTGATCCCGCCCTGGGCGTATTCCGGCAGTCCCAGGAATCCCTGATTGTGGGCCAGGGCAACATGAACCCCACCGGCGATCCTGCCTACTATGAAGCCTTCCCCTTTGACGGCGTTGCCTATGACGCGCTCAATACCATTTACGGTACAGCCTTTGCCACTACGTTCCCCAACTGGGGTGTGGCACGGATTAATGACAAACAGATCAGCTTCAAGACCATCAACCCTGATGGCACGGTTAACCCGACGATTCAGACCGTTGCCATGAAGGCCAAAGCCATTCAGGATGAACAGGGTGAAACCTTTGACGACTACGGCAGAATGCGGGCAGCCCTGGGTCTGACCCTGTCCGAGCCCGGCGCCGGCAAGGTGAACTTTATTGTTCAGACCTATAGTGACCCCTCCACCGAAGTGTTGGCCGAGGAAGGTATCCAGGTCTGGAAGATTACCCACAACGGCGTAGACAGCCACCCGATTCACTTCCATCTGTTTGATGTGCAGATCCTGAACCGTGTCGGCTGGGATGGCTTCATCCGCCTGCCTGATCCAACCGAACTGGGCTGGAAAGAAACCGTTCGGGTCAGCCCGCTGGAAGACACCATTGTTGCCCTGCGGCCGGTTAAGCCAATGCTTCCGTTCGGCATTCCCAACAGCGTCCGTCC
>Ga0074197_1001739_pt1 | contig 17206 bp, 15 predicted proteins | sample EPASupsiteSAE305_FD_64526 | JGI IMG/M metagenome (GOLD analysis project Ga0074197, IMG submission 64526) | Bioremediated contaminated groundwater microbial communities from EPA Superfund site, New Mexico - SAE3-05 reassembly with SPADES | ecosystem: Environmental > Aquatic > Deep subsurface >...
CAAGGAATCAGTGGCCTGCGCCTGGTATGAAGGCAAATCATCCCTGCATCCCTGGGAAGGTGAGACCAAGCCTGATTACACTGACTTCCAGGAAAACGGCAAATACTCCTGGTGCAAGGCGCCCCGGATTGACGGCAAGCCGATCCAGGTCGGGCCGGTGGCCCAGTTGCTGGCAGGCTACGCTGCCGGTAACCAGCGGGTACGCAAGCTGGTGGACAGCACCTGCAAGGCTGCCGGAGTTGGCGTGGCTGATCTGCACTCCACCATGGGCCGCCTGGCTGCCCGCGGTATCCGCGCCCACCTACTGTCTGACCTGTCTCTGGAGTATCTGGACAAGCTGGTGGACAACGTGGGCAAGGGGGACAAGACCTATGCCAACCACACCGAGATCCCCTCTGGCGAGCATCGTGGCGTTGGCTTCCACGAGGCGCCGCGGGGCGTGCTGTCACACTGGATGGTGATCAAGGACAAGAAGATCAAGAACTATCAGGCCGTGGTCCCCTCCACCTGGAACGCCTCACCACGGGACGCCGAAGGCAATGCCGGTCCCTATGAAGCCTCGCTGCTGGGCAATCCGGTGGCCAAGCCGGATCAGCCACTGGAGGTACTGCGCACCGTACACTCCTTTGACCCCTGTATCGCCTGTGCGGTGCATACCATTGACCCGGAAGGGAAAGAGATCACGAAAGTGAAAGTGGTGTAAGCCAAGGACCTAATTGCCGCGAAAGAGCGCAAAGATCGCAAAAATTGAAAGACAGTTTTGTAACAGAAAAGTTTTTTGTGTTTGTTTTTCTGGTTTCCCCAAAAAACGCCTTTCTTTGAGATCCTTGCGTTCTTTTGCGGCCATACATGAAAGCAGGTACGTATGAAAGTTCTGATTTTTGGTGCAGGTAATCTGTTGCTGTCCGACGAAGGTTTCGGGGTTCATCTGGTCAAGTATCTGGCCGACAACTACAGCTTTGATGACGATGTGGAGCTGTACGACGGCGGTACCCTGGGCTTCATGGCCTCCCACAAACTGGAGGAGGCTGGCCGGGTCTACATGGTGGATGTGATCACCACCCCTGGCGAACCAGGGGCGCTCTATCGCTTTGAAAAGGACGCCTTTATCGGCCGAACCATCCCGATCAAGATGTCACCTCACCAGCTGGGAATCCAGGAGATGCTGCTGCTGTCCGAGATCCGGGGCCGTTGTCCGGATCAGGTCACCCTGTTCGGCGTGGTGCCCAAGAGCTATGAGGCAGGGATTGAACTGTCACCGGAGCTGGCAGTGCGGCTGCCCCAGCTGGCCGGGATGATCCAGCAGGAACTTCAGGCAGAAGGGATTAAGATGGAGGCCCGCTGCTAACGGGGCTGAGGCTGACCCCCGACCGTAAGAAGAGGGGTCGTGCCGATGGTTAGATGCTGACTATGGAAAGCCGAAAAGAGCGGTTGTAATTGGCCCCGTATACTTGAGTACTGTGCCTTCTCCAGCGCCAACCATTGACAACGGTTGAACATTCCCTCTTCGACAAAATGAAAGCGCTTTTTCCGTAATCACCACACCTACGTCGCCATCTGGCCAGCAACCTTGCACACGCAAGAGCCCTGGCTTCAATACATCAATGTCGAGAGCTACGATTCGCCCATCTGCTGCAAATTCAGGTTCTTGGACACGCATTTGCTGTACCAACCAAGCAGGAGCATAGTTCGATGTCGCCGGTACAGTGACCCGTGCCCGCCCAGCGCGAAACTCAAACTTGATATTTTTGTCCCGAACAACTCGCACATGGTTTTCAGTGACTCTTAGTACCTCTTTGCCCTTTTGGTCCTGCAAACGCGAGCTAACTTGCAGTATGTCGCCATCAAGTACTCGTATTTTAAGTTGATTCGAGTTCGATAATTGGAACACGGCGGCTTGATTGTTTGTCGTGGAGATGCACAGAGTGCCAGTGAAAAGCTTTAAGTCGGCAGCAGGCTCAACATAAATATGCGCTACTTCGGGGGCTTGTTTTTTTTCTAATCCCTTCCATTGATATAGAACATCATCTGAAATCGGGAGAGTTCCATGATGTACTGCGTCGTGGCAAGAAGGACAAATTGCAATCATGTGGGCTGAATCGTGGGTCTTGTAGATGGCCCAATGCTTTATATGATGGATATGAAGGCGCCAGTTACAACATCCTGGATTTGCTCACTTCCCGCCAGCTTCTTCGATGAGTAACCGTTTTTGCAGAGGTTTAATCTTGCGTTGTTGTTTTGGCATCTCTATTTTCATTTTCCTATCATCTAACTCGTAATTCACCGGTTCACGCGCGCACGCGCGTGAACCGCTCATCCTCCCAAACGGTACATTTTTCAGGTCATTTTCAGTAAGCCAGTCAGAGCAAATATGTACCATGAAATCCCGAACGTGCAATCCGAATTTTCAGGGCAACTCCTTGCCAGAAGGCTCATTTATCGGTCTGAAACAGGCTGGTTAAGAATATTGATCACCTCTGTGGCGATAAAAACACGGTCCCGTTTTCGTTCCGCCTGTGGCTCAACAACTCCGTTTTCTCGCATGATGTTCAAAGCGGCATTGGCCGTCGGGAAGGAGGTGCTGAACGCCTGCTGGATTGAGCGAACCGTGACAACCGGGTGAGCGATAAGGTATTCAGGGAGCCGGTGGGGCGTGTTGGAGGCCCGCTGCCAGCAGACCTCCAACACCATTTGATTGACAGAAAAAGCTGAAATGTTGCGATTACTGGCGGGATTTCTTCAGGTCGTCGTAGCACTTCCAGCGCTTGTAGTTGTTATCGTACTGTTCGCTCCAGAAGCAATCCACCGCCTGTTTGTCTGCCTTCCACTGTTTATAGCACGCAAGCCCCTGGGGATTTGAGCACTCTTCCACCAGGGTGCAGCCGCAATCCTCCGGTGTTGGACCGCATTTACGGTCAAGGAATGCAGTCATGGTCTCCTGGCCTTTGGGACAGGTGAAGACCGGGCCATTTTCCATGCAGGGGCCGATTGCCACACCAGGCCCAAACTGCAGATCTTTACGGGACCAGCAGGCTGCAGCCTGTTTACTGGCCTTGCACTCTTCCGGTTCAACCGTGCCGGACAGCCCGAATCTGGGTTTACCGTATTTGGCACAATCAATCATTTTGGTGGTGGTGCCGATCCGCACTTCGCATTCTTTTGTGCTGCCACGACGACAACAGACGCTGGCTTTTTCAAACAGACGGCAGCCGCACTTCTGCAGTTCAACCACGTCATAATCCCAGCAGGTACCCACCGGAGTCAGATATTTTTTACCATTCAGCTCATTGGTGGGGCGCTGTCCACCCCTGCTTTTCAGCTCCAGTACCCGGCCTTTGACATTATGCTGTTGCTCCCAGAGGCCAATGACCTGTGCCTTGGTCGGCTCTGCAACAGCGGGTTGAGCAAACATACCAACTGCGGTGAGTACGCCGCATACCAACAAGAATAACAATCTCATGGTGCCTCCTGTCATGCTTCAAGAGAGTATCTGGTGCATATGCTGAACTATAGCGGAGAATTCAACTGCCGCAACCTGCTGCATGAAAAATTACCGTAAAGCTCCCGGTGGGTACTCCTGTCTGACCACCTGATCCGGATCAAAGCCCTGCTGTTTGGCCCGCTGTAGAATGACGGCATAGAGGGTATCGTCCATGGTGCGGGTTCTGCTCAGAATCCAGAAGTATTTGCGGTTGGGGGTGCCGATTACGGCATATTCGTACTCCCTGCCCAGCTCAATAATCCAGTAGTCCCCCCGGAACGGCCAGAAAAAGGAGACCTTCAACTTTGCATTGCTGGCACTGTCCACCACCCAGGCATGGCCCTTTGCCTGGCGCTGTTTGCCATCCCCGCTATCCTTGCAGCGGTTCAGCACCTCAATATCGCCATCATCACGCAACGCATAGCTGGCACTGCTCTCCAGGCAGCCTTTTTGAAACCGGTTGGGATAACGGGCTATCTCATACCACTGCCCAAGGTAGCGTTTCAGATCAACCTGCTGCACGGTCTGTAAAGGCGGCAGGCCGGTGTCAGCCTGCGCCGGTCGTCTGCTGAGGCAAACCACGACCACGGCAAACAATACAAAAAACAGCGTAACTTTCATGGTATCTCCTACTTTCTGTTGAACTTCCTGTCATCTACTGGTACTGGCTAAACTATTATCACAGCAGTATAACCCTAGAAAAAGCAGTTGCCACAGAGGTCTCAGAGGAAAAACAAAAAGATACAACGTACGCCCTGTTTCCTTTTTAGTGAGGAACTAATATCTGTTTTTCTTGTAGTTCTCTGTGTTTCTCTATGACCTCTGTGGCTAATTGCCGTTTTAGGATACCAGATTTTCAGCCGTTACGGCTGCCCAAACGAGGGAACCATGCCAACCATCCAGCAACAGGCCGCACTTAACCTGACCAAACTACGGGAAACCAGACCGCTGGTGCATAACATCACCAACTTTGTGGTGATGAACTTCACCGCCAATATCCTGTTGGCAGCCGGTGCCTCGCCGGTCATGGCCCATGCAGAAAATGAGGTGGAGGAGATGGTGGGGTTTGCCAAGGCGCTGGTGCTGAATATCGGCACCCTGACCGATGACTGGGTGGATGCCATGGTCAAGGCTGGTAAAAAGGCCACCAGCCTGGGGGTGCCGATCATCCTTGATCCGGTGGGTGCCGGTGCCACAGCACTGCGCACCAATGCAGCCAAACGGATACTGGCAGAGACCAAGGTCAGTGTAGTGCGGGGCAATGCCTCAGAGATCCTGGCCCTGGCCGGTGCCCAGACCAAAACCAAAGGGGTGGATGCTGCTGATTCGGTTGATCAGGCAACAGTTCAGGCGATCCGGCTGGCTACAGAGTTGGGTGTGCCGGTGGCCATTACCGGGCCGCAGGATCTGATCACCGATGGCAGCCGGATAATCCGGGTCAAAAACGGCCATGCTTTGATGAGTTGTATCACCGGCACCGGCTGCGGCGCCACTGCCATTATTGGCGCCTTTAGCGGGGTTGATCCTGATCCGGTCTCTGCTGCTGCCACAGCCCTGGCTTACTATGGGCTGGCTGGCCAGCGGGCAGCGGTTGATGCCAATGGTCCAGGTTCCTTTATGATCCGCTTTCTGGATGCCCTGTACAATCTGACTCCAGAGGAGCTTGAGCGGGATGCACAAATCAGTGAGTAGCAGGCTGTTGCTGCATCTGGTGACTGATCGCTCCCTCAGCCAAGGGCGTTCGTTGGTTGAGGTGGTGACCGAAGCCGTGGCTGGCGGGATCACCTGCGTACAGTTGCGGGAGAAAGCCTGCAACACCCGCCAGTTTCTGGATGAGGCGTTGGCGCTGAAGGCATTGCTGCAGCCATTGAGGCTGCCGCTGATCATCAATGACCGGGTGGATATTGCCCTGGCTGTCGGTGCCGATGGTGTGCATCTGGGCCAGAGCGATATGCCGATCAGCCATGCCCGGCGCCTGCTGGGGCCGAACTGCCTGATCGGGATTTCTGCAGAATCGATTGTGGATGCCATTGAGGCAGAACAACAGGGGGCCGACTACATCGGCATCAGTCCGGTCTTCAGCACCCCCACCAAGACCGATACAGCCCCGGCCCTGGGGCTGAAGGGGATACGCCAAGTTCGGGAGCATGTACGAATTCCACTGGTGGGGATCGGCGGTATCAACCTGACTAATGCACGCCAGGTGATCGATGCCGGTGCTGATGGGGTTGCGATAGTCTCAGCCATCATGGCGGCGGAATCGCCACGGCTGGCGGCAGAGGTAATCAGGCGGGAGTTGGGGTAACGGCCGGGCAGAACAGCGGCGGTTTTAGGCCGCTGTTTCACTATGAATATGTAGGCTTAAACGATTTTGTAACCGCGCCAACTTTTTTGTCCGATCCCCTTTGTGGGAGCTGATGTTGGTTGCTTCGCACAAAGGGGATACGTGTCTGTGTAGTACCCTACCGCAGTACCGCCTCTGCCATAATCTCTGCGATATCCTTCACCTGTACCTTGTCCGCCTTCAGATCCTTGATACCGTCATCCAGCATGGTCAGGCAGTAGGGGCAGGCGGTACAGATCGTATCCGGTTGCTGTTCCAGCGCCTCTGCTGCCCGCACCAGGTTGATCCGATCGCCGGTAAACTCTTCCATCCACATCCGACCACCACCGGCGCCGCAGCAGAAGCCGTCTTCACGGTTGCGGGGCATCTCAAGCGGCTCTGCACCGGTGGCAAGGGCCAATGCCTCCCGTGGTTCGTCATAGATGCCGTTGTGGCGGCCCAGGTAGCAGGAATCATGGTAGACCAGCTTGCCCAGGTCAGCCTGCTTGGGCAGCTTTAACCGGCCATCCTGCACCAGATACAGCAGCAGCTGGCTGTGGTGGATTACCTCCAGCTCGATACCGTACTGCTTATAGTCATTTTTCAGGGTGGTCAGACAGTGGGGGCACTGCACCACCACCTTTTTGATCCCCCGCTCTTTGAACAGGGCCACGTTCTCTTTGGCCAGTTTGTCAAAGACATATTCATTGCCCAGCCTGCGCAGGCTGTCTCCGCAACATTTCTCATCCTTACCCAGCATGCCCCAGGAAACCCCTGCCTTATCCAGCAGCAGTGCGGTGGCCACGGTAATCTGCTTGGCCCGGGCATCAAAGGAACCGGCGCAGCCAACATAGAACAGGTACTCCGTCCTGCCCGGCTCATAGGGCCGCTCGCCCAGCTGGGTCGCCCACTTGCCCCGCTCGGTGGGGGCGATACCCCAGGGGTTGCTGCGTCCTTCCATGTTTTCAAACAGGTTCAGCAGTTCTTCAGGAAAGCGTGATTCCATCTCCACCAGATGCCGCCGCAGCGGGATCAGCTTGGGCATCTGCTCAATAAAGACCGGGCAGGACTGCAGGCAGGCGCCGCAGGTGGTGCAGGCCCAGATCGCCTCTTCAGAGATGGAGGCCTCACCTTCACCGATCAACGGTACGCTGGCTGGCTTGCCCTGCTTCAGCTGGGGGCCGTTTGCCATCAGGTTATGCTTTAACTGGGCAATCACCCCCCGGGGGTTCAGCGGTTTGCGGGTCTGATCAGCCGGACAGACGTTCTGGCAACGGCCGCACTCAGTACAGGAAAAAGAATCCAGCAGCTCTTTCCAGGTATAGCCGTCAACCTGACTGATACCGAAGCTGTTACCGGCGTTAAACTCTTCCCGCTCCGGCAGGGGCGGATGCTCGAGCCGCCGCAGAAACACGTTGGGGATGGCGGTAATGATATGGAAATGCTTGCTTAAGGGCAGCAGGTTCATGAACAGCAGCAGCACCAGGGCATGGGTCCACCAGGAGATGTCATGCACCAATTTGCCGGCCCCGGGAGGCACAAATGCGGCAAAGAAGCTCGATATTGGCAGGATGCGATGAAAGAGATTCAGGTTTTCTCCCTGAAGGTGGGTTATTTGGGCGGCGTTGACGCCAAAGTTTGCCAGCATCAGGGTGGCGATCAGGAGCAGGATGAAGAACGCCTCAAAGGTACGGGCCTCCGGGTAGGGTGGGGCCACCAGCCTGCGGATGGCTGCTGCTGTCACAGCCAGCAGGGTGATCAGCGAAACCACGTCAATCATCTGCATCAGCGGCATGAAGATGCCGTCCGGCAGCTTGGTGAAGCTGACAGCAGGGAACAGGCCATGCAGAATAAATTCAGTGTTGGCAACCATCAGCACCAGAAAACACCAGAAGATGGCCACATGGATCAGGCCGGACGGCTTGGCCAGGACCCGCTTCTGGGCAAAGGCATAGCTCAGGGTGTCGCCGATCCGTTGGCCGATGTTGTCAAGGCGGTTGTCAGGCCTGCCCAGTGCGGTGAGCGAGAGTCGTTTCCAACAGCTCCAGATAAACAGGGCGGTTGCAGCAATAAAGAGCGGTGCGAAGATGGTCTGGGTTGATGTCATTGTTTTTTGCCTCGTGCTTTCAGCTCACGAATTTTTCGCGTCAGGACAGGTACCACCTGGAACAGGTCACCCACAATGCCGTAATGGGCCACTTCAAAGATCGGTGCATCCTTGTCCCGGTTAATGGCGATAATCAGATCAGCATCCTGCATTCCCACCAGATGCTGAATAGCGCCGGAGATACCGCAGGCGATGTAGATCTTGGGGCGCACGGTCTTGCCGGTCTGGCCCACCTGCCGGTCATGGCCAAGCCAGCCTGCATCCACTGCAGAGCGGGAAGCACCCACCACACCGTTCAGCTCCTTGGCCAGCTCTTCCAGCATGCCGAAGTTTTCCGGTCCCATCATGCCACGACCGCCAGAGACAATAAATTCAGCGCCGCCGATATCCACCTTGTGTTTGCTGTCACCATCGCGGATGATTTCCAGCACCTTTACCAGCACCTGATCTTCAGGGGTGGTAAAGCTGTCTTTGATGATCTGGCCGGTTGCAGTCGGCAACGGTTCAGGCATCTGCATCACATGGGGCCGGACCGTGGACATCTGGGGCCGGTACTTGTCACACATGATGGTGGCCATGATGTTACCGCCAAAGGCAGGGCGGGTCTGCATCAGGTTGCGTTTGTCATCAATATCAAGACCGGTACAGTCGGCGGTCAGGCCGGTGCCGACCCTGGTGGCCACAGCCCCGGCCAGGTCGCGGCCCATGCCGGTGGCCCCCATCAGGATCACCTCCGGCTTATGCTGTTCAATCAGGTGGCACATCGCTTCAAGGTAGGACTGGGTGCGATAGTCAGCGTAGATCGGCGCATCCAGCAGATAGGCCTTTTCTGCGCCGTAGTGGAATGCTTCATGGCAGAGCGGTTCTACCTTGTGGCCGATTACCACCGCAGACAGACCAACCCCCAGCTTGGCAGCAAGCTCCTTGCCCTTGCCCAGCAGCTCCCAGGATACCTTGGCAACCTCGCCATCCGCCTGTTCCACAAAGACCCAGACTCCACGGTACTGTGCCTGCAGTCTGGCAATGGCAGCAGCTTCAGGATCATCATCCTCAGCCTGTGGTGCTGCCCCTGCTGCAGCAAGCTGCTCCAGAATCTTCAGCTCTTCCGGGGTAAAGGCCATTTCCAACGCCTGGGCCGGACAGACCTTGACGCACTTAAGGCAGCCGATACACTTTTCAGCATCCACCACCGGCTCGCCAGCCTCATTCATGCTGATGCAGTTAACCGGACAGGAACTTTCGCAGCGGGCGCCACAGGCGATACATTTGCCTTCCAGCAGGCGGGCACGTCCGCGTGGTTTTTTGATCTTTGGTGTGGTTTCACTCATAGCGGTAGCAGATCCTTTTCCATCAATTTGGCCAGCAACAGGTCAACGGTCCCTTCCGGGTCAGCATAGCCGTCCCCCACAATCTCACCTTTGTCACGTTCTGGTGAGAAGATCTTGGATACCCAGGTTGGCGAGCCTTTCAGGCCAATGGTCTGCGGGTCAAGCTGCAGCACGCTGTTATCCCAGACTTCAACCTCTGCAGTGGCCGCAGCCAGCCGCATCGGCACCGTCGGGTAGCGGGGGCGGTTCAGCTCCCGTACCACCGTCAGCATGGCCGGTAGCGGTGCCAGCACCCGTTCGTGGCGGCCTTCCAGCTTGCGGCTGACCACCAGCTTTTTGTTGCTCAGGTCCAGCTCTTCCACCTTATCAACCAGAGTCAACTGCTGATACCCCAGTCGAACCGCAATGCCCGGTCCCACCTGGGCGGTATCGCCGTCAATGGTCTGCTTGCCGCAGATCACCAGCCCCACCGGCTCCACTTCATCATTCAGCTTGGCAATGGCGGAGGCCAGCACCTTGCTGGTGGCCAGGGTATCGGCACCACCAAAGACCCGGTCAGACAGCAGAATGGCACGATCAACACCGGCTGACAGCGCCTTGCGCAGGGTTGCCTCGGCATTGGGCGGTCCCATGGAAAGTACCGCAACCCGGCAGCCAAACTGATCCTTCAGCTGCAGCGCTGCCTCCATGGCGTGGGTATCGTAGGGATTCATGATGAACGGGATACCTTCACGCACCAGGGTGTTGGTAACCGGGTCAATCTTGACTTGTGTTGTATCAGGGACTTGTTTGATACAGGCGACAATCAACATGTGGTTCCTCTTTGTGCCCAATAAGAAGGCAAGCTGTAATATGTGACAAAAATTTAAACAATAGCTGATCTACATACTGCATCAAAAAAAATCATGCAAGTGCTAATAGCTTGAATTTACTGATACTGTTGTGTATGAAGTGAGGTCAAAAGTGTTGATAACCTACTCTATTTAGTGCCAATATAATACACTTGATCCTGATAAATAGTCGTTTTCAAGATATCTGCTTCAGCTGTCAATAGTATTGATGACTGTGTTTTGTGCAATGATGCCAGCGCATTGAATATTTTATGTGCATCTGGTGTAATATTGGGCATGTGTGTTGCAATTGTGTTTGGGGTTACACACTACCGAACCTCGATTTTGCACACAAAGGAGACATTATGGCCAAGCTGGACGAAAAGATCGAAAGTATCTACAACGACGTACTCAAGCGTAATCCTGGTGAAATTGAATTCCATCAGGCCGTACTGGAGGTTCTTGAATCCCTTGGACCTGTTGTTGTCAAGCATCCTGAGTATCTTGAGCGTAAGATCATTGAGCGGATCTGTGAGCCGGAGCGTCAGATCATCTTCCGGGTACCCTGGCAGGATGACAAGGGTCAGGTACATATCAACCGTGGTTTCAGGGTTGAGTTTAACAGCTCTTTGGGACCTTACAAGGGCGGCCTCCGTTTTCACCCTTCGGTCTACCTGGGCATCATCAAGTTTCTCGGCTTTGAGCAGATCTTTAAAAACTCGTTGACCGGCCTGCCGATCGGTGGCGGCAAAGGCGGCTCTGACTTCGACCCTAAAGGGAAGTCAGATGACGAAGTCATGCGTTTTTGCCAGAGCTTCATGACCGAACTGTACCGTCACCTGGGTGAGCATACCGACGTACCTGCCGGCGATATCGGTGTGGGTGGCCGCGAGATCGGCTACATGTTTGGTCAGTACAAGCGGATTACCAACCGCTACGAGCCCGGCGTCCTGACCGGCAAAGGCCTGACCTGGGGCGGTTCGCTGGTCCGCACTGAAGCAACCGGCTATGGTGCTACCTTCTTCATCAACGAAGCCCTGAAAGTGCGCAAAGATACCTTTGAAGGTAAGACCTGTCTGGTATCCGGTTCGGGTAACGTAGCCATCTATACCATTGAAAAGATCCATCAGCTGGGTGGTAAATGTGTTGCCTGCTCAGACTCTAACGGCGTGATTTATCATGAAAAAGGCCTTGACCTTGACCTTATCAAGCAGCTGAAAGAGGTGGAGCGTCGTCGTATTTCCGACTATCTCAACGCCCATAAAGATGCAAAGTATATTCCAAACGGCAATATCTGGGATATACCCTGCCAGGTTGCCATGCCTTCTGCAACCCAGAATGAGATAAATGGCAAAGATGCCGCAACCTTAGTGAAGAACGGCTGTATTGCTGTCGGTGAAGGCGCCAATATGCCCACCACGCCGGAAGGGGTAAAGGTATTCCTGGATGCCAAGATTGCCTACGGACCAGGCAAGGCTGCCAATGCAGGAGGCGTTGCCACCTCTGCGCTGGAGATGCAGCAGAACGCCCAGCGTGATTCCTGGACCTTTGAGGATACCGAGGCAAAACTGGAAAATATCATGAAAAATATCCATGCCAACTGCTATGAGACCTCAGAAGAGTATGGCGCACCGGGCAACTATGTGCTGGGTGCGAACATTTGTGGATTTATCAAGGTTGCAAATGCTATGGTAGCCCATGGTCTGATCTAACCTGAAACGGCAATCAGCCACAGAGGTCACAGAGAACTGCAAGAATAATCAGTTGGTAGTGTCTCATCCAAAAGGAAACAGGTCGTGCGTTGTATCTGTTTTGTTTTTCCTCTGAGAACTCATGTGACCTCTGTGGCAACAGCTTCTGTTTGTAGTACCTGTATTCTGTTTGATATCTAGCCCAGCCTACAGCTGGGCTAGATCTATATCAGCAGAGATAACAAAACGGTTATCACGAGGTTGGTATGGCATCTGTTGTTCAAAAGTATGGCGGCTCCGCAGTCACCTCTCCGGAGCAGATCAGAAAAATTGCCGAGCGGATTATTCAGTCATACAACGACCGTAATGATGTCGTGGTTGTCATCTCGGCACGGGCAGGTGAAACCAATCGCCTGATTGAGATGGCCCATGAGATGTGTCCGGCCCAGACCGGCAGTGACTATGATCTGCTGATCTCTGCCGGTGAACAGGTCTCCATCGGTCTGCTGGCGCTCTGCATCCGCTCCCTGGGCTACAAGGTCAAGACCTACCTGGGCTGGCAGGTGCCGATCATTACCGACTCGCTGCACACCAGGGCCTCCATAGAGTATATAGACCCGACAAAAATCAGAGCAGACCTCAACCATGGCGCCATTGTACTGGTTGCCGGATTTCAGGGGATTGACCGCAGCGGCATCATTACCACCCTGGGGCGGGGCGGTGGTGATACCTCAGCCGTGGCCCTGGCCCATGCACTGGGTGCAGAGGTGTGTGAACTGTACTCCGATGTTGATGGCATCTTTACCGCTGATCCGGCCATCTGCGAGAATGCCCGCAAGATTGAAGAGATCTCCTATGATGAGATGCTGGAGCTGGCCAGTCAGGGGGCGCGGGGTGTTCAGATCCGTGCCATTGAATACGCGAAGAAGCATTCGGTGACCATTCATGTCCGCTCGGCATTCACTGCTGAACGGGGCACACTGGTCGTAAAGGAGCATATGCCAATGGAAGGTGTGGTTGTTACCGGGATTGTTGCAGACAAGAATGAGGCGAAGATTGCGGTGTTGGGCGTGCCTGATAAACCGGGCAGTGCCGCAAAGATCCTGACCGGTCTGGCTGACAAGGATATCTCTGTTGATATGATTGTCCAGAACGTGGGGCAGGATGGTCTGGCTGATATCACCTTCTCCATCTCAAAGACCGACCTGGACAAGGCCCACCAGATCACTGCCCAGATCGCCAAAGAGGTCAATGCGCGAGAGGTGCTTGCAGACCGGAACATCAGCAAGGTTTCCATTGTCGGCCTGGGTATGAAAAACCACGCCGGTGTGGCAGCCCGGATGTTTACCGCGCTGGCCTACAACAATATCAACATCCAGATGATCTCCACCTCGGAAATCAAGGTCTCGGTGGCCATTGAAGAAAAGTACACCGAACTTGCCGTGCGGGTGCTGCATGAGGCGTTTAAGGTAGATCAGTGTAGCGAGTGATGGGGTGAGGATTTGAAACGGTATGTTCCTCACGCGGAGCCGCGGGGCCGCGGAGAAAATCTGATGGTTAGGAACGAGCAAGCGGTAACCCTGCTGGAGAAACGGAAACATACGTGAATAATCCTATAAAAAGCATTTGAAACTGGGATGAATAGGATAAACACAGATATATCAAAGAGTTAAAGGCAAAAGACAGTCAGGTTTTATCCGTGTTCATCCTATGTATCTGTGGTTAACTGCCGTTTTATAGATAATAGCTTGATTTTTTCTTCGCGGCTCTGCGTCTCCGCGTGAAATGGTATCTCCATCAGCAGGCTGGCCGTAAGTCAGGCTTCCGTACTCCCAAATCCTGCAGCACCAGCCGTTCCAGCGAGGCATCAAGCATCGCTTTCCGGCAATCCACGCCGTCAATGCTACCGGTCTGGAGTTTGCGGAAGAAGCGGCAGCCACCAAAACAGATCGGCAGGTAGGCGCAGTCCAGGCACTCATCATTCTTCCAGATATCCAGCCGGTGGGATTCGTGGTAATCGCCCGTGCCATCGGTCAGGGTGCCGATCCGCATGGATTCGTCACCCATGAACACCGGGCATTTGTAGATATCGCCGTTGTAGTTCACCACCCAATCCTTTTCAAATTCAATCATGCAGGCGCTTGGCCCCAGTTTTTCCGTGGGGAAGCCGCGTCTGATGATCTCTTCCCGCAGAAACAGATGGGCCTCTATCGCCCATGGTTCGGCGGTGCAGGCGCAGGTAGAACCATGATCCCCCAGCCCGGCGCCGTTGGCCTTGGGCATGACCGGAGAAAAGGAAACATCGCGCAGCTTGGTCGGATCAATGCCTGCTTCCAGCAACAGGTCAAGCATCTCTGGGAAACGGTGGAAGTTATCGCGGGTGTAGTTGCCGTTGATGCTGAGCGCTAGGATATCATGTACTGCAGCAAGGTTGGTCAGAATGGTATCAAAACTACCCTTACCAGATACAAAGGGGCGCTGGGTGTTATGAATATCCGGCGGCCCGTCCAGAGTGGTACGCACCGCCTGCAACCCGAGCGGCAGCAGCTTTTCCATGGTTGAGCGGGTTAGCAGCACGCCATTGGAGAAAAGATTAAAGCTAAAGCTCACCCCATGCTGCGTTGCCGCCTCCTGCAAGCGGCTCGCAATAGCAAGCAGCAGGTCCAGCCGGATCAACGCCTCACCACCGTAGAAATCCACCAGTATGTCAAGTCCGGCAGTCATCTGCTCCACCAGCCGGGCAACCAGCAGGTCAGCTGTATGGTCGTCCATGACCAGATGCCCCCGGAACGGTTCTTCAAAACAGTAGGGACAGGCCAGGTTGCATTCCAGGGTCAGCACCGCTGTTACTTCAAAACGGCGGCTGGTGGTGTTCTGGTTGTCAAAGGTATGCAGCAGGGCCTGTTTTTCAGTTTCCTGATCAGGCACCAGTACCCCCAGGCGGGTCAGGGTGGCCTGCTCCTGTTCTGTCAGAAGATCGCCAGTGACAATCCGCTGCCACATGCTGTCGGACAGTTCCAGCAGGGCGCAGCGCCGGGTGGCCAGCAGGATGGTGCGGCCCGGTGTATCCGGGTGGGGCCAGGGTTTTAAATAGGGGGTAAGCTGCATGGAGAGCTCTTGAAATATCAGGTAGATACAAATGACGGGGGAGGTTGCCCTCCCCCGCCTGAAACTGTTTTGCTACGGTTACAATTTGGCGCTGTTGGTGCTCTTACAGCAGTTTGCCGTGGTCTCCTCGCCCTCTGACAGCACTACCAGTTCTTCACTCATCTGCCTTCCCTCCTTTCATTTGTTTAAATGCATGGATTGATTGCTGGACAATAATCCCCAATTTTTGCTATCTATGCAAGCATTAAAAGAGGGCTCCTTTCATGGTGTTATCTTTCTTCAGACATAGGCTGCAGGTTGTCCTGGCAATGCTTTGTCTTGGCATCTGCCTTGCGCCTGCTTTACTGCACGCTGCAGAAGCTGAAGAAGATGATACCCTGGCCCTGTTCAGCGCCTGGCAGGAAGAAGATGCTGGCGGTGCTACCCGTTCCCCCAAACCACTCTCCCAGACCGCTGAAAACGTCACCGTAGTCACTGCCGCAGAGATTACCCGCTTGAACGCCCATACCCTGGCTGATGTGCTGGATACCGTGCCTGGCCTGCAGCTTTCCCACAACGGTGGCCCAGGCATCATTGCCTACACCAAGATTCAGAGTACCAGTTTTGAGCATGTGCTGGTGCTGCTGGATGGCATCCCCTTTACCAACCTTGGCTCCAATTTTTCAGATGTCAGTGCCATTCCAGCCCGGATCATTGAACGGGTGGAGATCATCAAGGGCTCTGCCTCCTCAGCCTGGGGCTCTGCCCTGGGCGGGGTGATCAATGTGGTTACCAAGACACCTGAGCTGGATCGCTCCCTAAGCGGGACAGTTGCTGCATCAACCGGCACCCAAACCACCAGTAATACCTCCCTGGAGCTGAGCGGCAGTGTCAACCGCCTGGGCTACTATCTTTCAGCCGGTTTTCTGGGTAGCGATGGTCTGGTGCCCAAAACCGGAATTAACAGCAGTAATTTCCATGGTCGTCTGACCTGGGACCTGCCCAACAAGGGCCAGCTCTTTGCCCAGGCCACCGGCCTCTTCAGCCGCCAGGGTGATCTGTATGTCCCCCAGATGCCTTATGACCTGACCCAGCAGGATGATAAACGTCAGATCAATACCCTGATAGGGTTGCGCCAGCCTTTGACCGACCGGTTGGAGCTGACTGTCACTGGCTACCACACCTTTCAACGTCAGGAATCAGCCTATTACAATATTAGTGATGGTGCTGTCTGGTGGGGCCAGCCATCGGACCTGCCCAAGGGCTTTGCTACGGAAAGTACCCTGGGGGGCACTGCCAGCCTGACCTGGCGTGGTGATCAACACCTGCTGGTGGTTGGCGGTGACTTCCGCCACCTTGATATTGCTGGTAACTCAGTTGACTCCTACAGTTATAGCCCTTTCAGCCGTAAGGCTGATCGCTGGGGCCTGTTTCTGAGTGACACCATCAGCCTGGGCAGTTTCAGCATCACCCCTGGCCTGCGTTTTGACCGTCCCCAGACAGCGCCGGATCAGTTCAGTACCTCTCTGGGTGGTACCTGGCAGGTAAGTGATAGCACCTTGCTGCGGGCTTACGTGGCTAAGGGCTACGGCATGCAGGTGCTGGTGCCGCAGTATGACCCGCGGCCAACCAAGATCTTTACAACCCAGGTGGGGGTTGAGAATACCAGTATCCCCTATCTCTGGCTGAAGGCCACCCTGTTCCGTAACATGACCTGGGGCGCAGATGCTGAGCAGCAGCTGGCGCAGGGGACTGAACTTGAAATAAAGACCAAGCCTGTGTTCCATACCTCGCTGGGGGCTGGCTGGACCTATACTGACACCCACCGCACCAGTGACGGTACGCCGGTGCATGCTGACAAACCGACCCAGACCCTGAAGTTGGCCTTGACCTACAACGATTCAATGTTCCGTGGCACCCTGACCGGTCGTCATATCTTCTGGAACAATACCTCTGATGATAATGGCAAGAATGGCCTGATCTGGGACCTGCATCTGGGGGCCACACTTTATCAAAAAGAGAACACCGCACTGGAGCTGTTTGTCTCTGGCCGTAACCTGTTTAACAGCCGTTATTATAGCAGTGATCTTTTTCCAAGTGTGGGCCGCTGGTTTGAAGGCGGCATGCGGGTGAAGTTCTGATGCGGCGCTTGATCCTGTGCATACTCGCCCTGGCGTTGCTGGTTCCCTCATTGGCCCAGGCCTATGATGTGCTGGTGCTGCAGAGTCAGCGCAACCCGGCCTATGATGAGGTGCTGAAAGGCTTTTACCGTGATCAGGGGATTACCAGACGGTTGGTGCTGCTGTCTGACTATGCTGAAGTGGATGTTGTGCGTATTGTGCGTGAAGACCGGCCCCGC
>Ga0074197_1001744_pt1 | contig 17179 bp, 14 predicted proteins | sample EPASupsiteSAE305_FD_64526 | JGI IMG/M metagenome (GOLD analysis project Ga0074197, IMG submission 64526) | Bioremediated contaminated groundwater microbial communities from EPA Superfund site, New Mexico - SAE3-05 reassembly with SPADES | ecosystem: Environmental > Aquatic > Deep subsurface >...
AGGACGCCGCCCAGGGCGACCAGCCCGCGGCTGCCCCCAAAGCGGAAGAAAAGAAGAACTAGCAGCACCCGCTGTTTTCACGCGAGGGGCGGCCCTGGGAAGGGGCCGCCCCTTTATTATTTACGGGAGTAGTCCGGATTTTTCTCATTATGCCCAAAACGAACATTTTCCGCTTTCTGTCCGCATCATTGCTGTCCCTGCTGCTGCCGGGCCTGTCCTTCGCCGGCGGCGTGACAATCTGCTACAAGCGTTTTGCCGCCGACTATGACGGCTGGAAGCTCTGGGTGTGGAATGAAAGCGAAAAACGCCCCGGGTTCGAGCTTTCCCCGTCAGGCGTGGAGGAATGCGGCGCGGTTTTCAACCTCGACCTAGACAAGACTGGCCTTTCCGGCAAAAAGCTGGGTCTTCTGCCGCGGCGCGGGGAATGGGAGGCCAAGGATTCCCCCGACCGCTTCTACGATTCTTCCATGCCGAACGCAGTCTATCTGCTTGAAAACGACTCCACAACCTACAGGACCATGCCAGTAATCAAACCGGAACTTAAACGCGCTTTTCTCGATTCTGAAAACAGAATTCGCATCGTTTTCAGCGCTCCCGTAAACGGAGCCTTCCTCGCCAAACACCCCGCGCGCCTCATGGCGGGCGCGAAGACCTACGAGCTGGGCAGGCTCGCCCTGCCGCAGGGGCTTTCTTCCTCGCGTGTGTTCTCAGTGGATATCGAGAATGCGCCGGAGGGCGGTTTCGACAGCTTCAAGCTGGGCGGCTGGCGCGTAGCTCTGAAAGACGCGGGCGAGGCTGCCGTCTCGGCCGGTTCGGTGCTGGACGGCGACTCTTTCCGAAGCGATAAAGAGATGGGCGCCGTCCGCGATGGGGAAAAGACAGTGGTGCGCGTGTTCGCACCCACCGCCGTCAGCGCGGTTCTGCTTTGCAAAAAAACGCTTGCCGCCGAAGCGAAGGAATACCCCATGGCCTACGCCGGGAATGGCCTGTGGGAGGTTTCGCTTTCCGAAAACACGGACAACTGGTATTACCGCCTGCGCGTCACGCGGGAAGGAAAGACCGTGGAAGGGCTGGACCCTTATGCCCGCTCCGTGACCGCGCATGACGGCTGGGGCATGATTCTTCCGAAGGATATGCCCGAAGTGGCGCCGTCGCCGGTATTCCCCAATTCAGAAAACGTCATTTACGAGATGCACGTCCGGGACATGGACATAGACCCCAAATCCGGCGTGAAGTTCAAAGGCAAGTACCCCGGCGTGGCCGAAGCCGGAACGCGCCACCCGGATTATCCCGACATGAAGACGGGGCTGGACCATCTCTCCGAGCTGGGCGTAAACACCCTGCACATAATGCCGTTCCAGGATTTCGAGAACGACGAGGACGGCGAGGCCTACAACTGGGGCTATATGCCGGTCAACTTCAACGCGCCGGACGGCTGGTACTCCACCCGCCAGGACGACGCCACCCGCGTGCGCGAGGTGCGAGAGATGGTCAGCGCTCTTCACAAGAGCGGTTTCAAGGTGGTCATGGACGTGGTCTATAACCATACCGCCGAGGCCAGCCCGGAGACGCTGTTCAACTTCAACGTGCTGGCGCCCAACTACTACTACAGGGTCAAGCCGGACGGGACTTATTCCAACGGTTCCGGCTGCGGCAACGAGTTCCGCTCCGATTCCTACATGGGGCGCAAGTTCATTCTGGACAGCCTTAAATACTGGGTGAAGGAATATAAAGTCGACGGCTTCCGCTTCGACCTTATGGGCCTGATGGATATGACCACCCTTGAGGCCATAGTCGCCGAACTGAGGAAGATTAATCCGAACATCTTCATATACGGCGAGCCGTGGACCGCGGGCGAGACGCTCATCGTCAAGACGGAGAAAGGCTCTCAGAAGGGCAAAGGCTTTGCGGTGTTCAACGACAACTTCCGCAACGCCGTCAAGGGAAGCGTGTTCAATCTGCTGCCAGGCTATGTGCAGACTGGCGTGGAGCGGGCCCGCGTCATGGAAGGGCTGCGCGGCAGCATAAACGACTTTACCGCCTCCCCGCAGGAAACCATCAATTATGTGTCCTGCCACGACAACCTTACGTTGTGGGACAGGATAGTGCTTTCCACCACCGGGCAGGCGACGTTCGGGGAGCAGATACGCATGGACATGCTGGCCAACGGCCTCGTGCTGGCGGCGCAGGGGCTTCCGTTCCTGCACTCCGGCGAGGAAATGCTCCGCACCAAGAACGGCGAGGACAATTCCTACAATCTGCCGGATTCTATAAACATGATCGACTGGTCCCGCAAGAAAACCTTCGAGGGAGTGTTCCGCTTCTACAAGGGCATGGTGGAACTGCGGCTGGCCCATCCCGCCTTCCGCATGACGACGGCCGGGGAAGTGCGGGCCGCCATGAAGTTCTACGAGGACCTAGGTCTGCCGGTCAAGGAGCCGCTTATCGCCTATACGCTGGACGGCAAGGCGGCCGGAGACTCCTGGAAAAAGATTGTCGTTCTGGTCAATCCCACGCGGAACAGGGCCGAATTCACGCTGCCGGAAGGTTCCTACTCGGCGGCGGTCGAGGACGGGAAAGTAGAGCTTGGCGGACTGCGCGGCGGAATAAGCGGTTCCGTGAAAGTGCCGCCCATATCCATGACCGTCCTTTACGGCAAATAAAAAACTGCGGTTTGTGGTTTGGAATATTGCGGCTCGCTTAAATGCGGGCCGCAGTTTTTTGTTAAACAATGCGCGGCGATGAATGTCTGCCCGGGACAATCTCTTCTCATGCATTGTGTGTTCTATTTGCTAATATCCTTCTGTGATGGTCAACGCTGAATGCCCTGCTGTCTGGCGATATGTGTTCTTGGGTTTTGCGAGCATATCGTGTATGGCATTGCCCGCAGGTTCTGTTTTCGGGCTGGACCTTTGCGCCGCGATAAAGGAAGGCCATGTCATCCAGGTTGAACGCGCCCTTGCAAAAGGCGCGTCGCCGGACGCCCCCAACAGGGCGGGGGACACTCCGCTTGTCTGCGCCGTGCGCGCCAGAAATGTCGCTGCGCTGCGCGTTCTCCTTTCCCGGGGGGCCGATGTAAACCGGCCTGACCGGGCCGGCTTCTCTCCCCTCATTCACTCGGCGGACACCTCTTCTTCCGCAATAGCGAAACTGCTGCTTGAAAACGGGGCCAATCCAAACGCGCGCAACGCGGCCGGTGACGCTCCTGCCCATATAGCCGCGGCGGCGGACGATGCCGCCATGATTGCGGTGCTGTTCTCCACACCATCCTTCAGGGTTGATATCCTTAATGGCGGCGGCAGTACTCCTGCTGCGGTGGCAGCCGCAGGAGGAAAGGCCGCGGCGCTTAAGGTTCTGTTTTCGGCCGGAGCGTCCAAAACGGCAAATCCGGACCTGCTTTTCCTCGCGGTGCTTTCCGCCAGTACGGATACGGCCAAAGCTGTTGTTGACGCCGGATATGACGTCGATGCGGGAAAAGGCCGGGCAATACGCGCCGCCGCGGAAAGGGGCGATATGGATATGCTCCGGCTGCTTGTTGAGCGCGGGGCATCCGTCGATATGAAGGGCGAGGACGGGCTCACTCCGGACCGCTATGCCGATCTGAAAAAACAGCCTGCCGCCGCCATGTTCCTCCGCTCCTCGCTCCGTCCCGGAAGGAAATGACGGCGCGGGCGCCGGGCATTTCTATTGGACTTGCAAAGTGTTACAATGGTTGCGGATAACCCGTTTTCAAGGAGCAAACGATGGAAACAACACCCGCAGTGGCCGGGGGCGAAAATAAAACTTCCCCGTGGTTTTACGTCCCTTCACTTTATTTCGCGGAGGGCGTCCCTTACATACTGATAAACGCCGTTTCCGTGGTCATCTACAAGCGCCTCGGCGTGCAGAACGACGACATAGCTTTCTGGACGAGCTGGCTTTACCTGCCCTGGGTTATAAAGATGTTCTGGAGCCCCGCGGTGGACCTTTATTCCACCAAACGCCGCTGGGTTTACAGCATGAACATACTCATGGGCGCAGCTCTTGGCGCAACCGCGCTGGCGCTCGGGATGCCGAATTTCCTTTATCCCTCTCTGGCTTTCTTCTTCCTTGGCGCGTTCATTTCCGCCACTCAGGATATCGCCATTGACGGTTTCTACATGCTTTCCCTGTCCAGTTCCCAACAGGCGTTCTACACTGGCATCAGGGTGGCGTTTTACCGGCTTGCCATGATATTCGGCACCGGCGCGGTGGTCTGGGCCGGGGGCGTTTTCGAGCAGACCATGCCGGTCAAACTGGCCTGGACTGTCGCTCTAGGGCTCTGCGGCGGCATACTGGCCCTGCTGGGCGTATACCATAAGTTCGCGCTTCCTAAGGTCGAGGCCGGCGGGCCTTCTTCTACCCGGGAACTGCTTGAAAATGTCGGCAAGCCCCTGCTGAAAATGGTGGTCGGTCTCGGCGCGGCGTGGTGGGTTTCCGGCAAAATCGCCCCGTTTCTCAATATCAGCCACGGCTGGGCCTTGACCATTCTCTGCGCCCTGCTTGCCGCGGCGGCTTACGGCTATTATTCGCGCAGGGAAAAAGTCGAATCCGGCGGGGGCGAGGAACAGTTCGTGGAGATTTTCCGCTCCTATTTCTCCCGCCCGGGCATATGGGCCATGGTGTCCTTTATATTGCTTTACCGTTTCGGTGAGGCCATGATTCTCAAAATAGCTCCGCTTTTCGCGCTGGATATGGTTGCTAAAGGCGGGCTAGGGCTCAGCCCGCAGCAGTACGGCGTCATATACGGCACTCTGGGCATCATAGCGATGATGGCAGGCGGCGTTCTGGGCGGCTGGATTGTGTCCCGATACGGCTTCCGCAAGAGCGTCTGGCCTCTGACCGTCGCGCTTATTCTGCCTAACGCTCTCTACATATATATCGCCATGCACGCGCCGTCCATCTGGCTGGTCTATCTGGTGGTCATAGTGGAGCAGTTCGGCATAGGCATGGGGTATACGGCCTACACCATTTACCTGATGTTCACCGCGAAGGGAAAGTGCAAGACCTCTCACTTCGCCATATCCACCGGCATCATGGCCCTTGGCATGATGATACCCGGCATGATAAGCGGCAAGATGCAGATGGCGATGGGGTATCCCATGTTCTTTGCGGTGGCGTTCCTGCTGACGATACCCGGCATGCTGACTTTGCTGATAATACCGACCTCCGGGATAGACGAGAAGGACTCTCCCGCCGGTTCGGCCCCGGCGCATTAGCCTTTAGCGCATGGGCCCAAAGGCCCACGCGCGTGCAGGGCTTTTTGCCGTTGGCCCGCGTGCCGCAATAAGGCACACTAATAGTGGAAGGATTGCAGTGAACTAGACAACCCTGGAGATAACGATGACAACAAAGACCAAACCGTTGGCTGTGCTGGCACTGGCGTTGTGCGCCGCGCTGGGCGTTTCTAATTTCATTCACGCGGAAGACTCGGCCGCTCTCAAGTCCCAGCCGAAGCCTGCCGCAGTAAAGGCTATCAATCAGCTTCAGTCCGCCTCGCAGGACGAAAGCCAGCCCGCAGTCAAGGGCCCGTCCGCTCCGGCTGTTTCCTTCACCGAGACAGCCCTTCCCGAAGAGAGCGCCGGCGTCAACAAGTCCGTTTCAGCCGCCGTCCAGTCTTCCGAATTCGCCCCCGGCAACGGCCTTACCCCCGCCTTCGATAATGACACCGAGGGCCGCACCAAGCTCGTTCTCACCCTGATGTCCAACATCTATTACGGCAAGGAAACCGGCTGGCCCAAGGACGGCATCACCTTCCAGAACAAGGAAGGACGCCTTCCCAAGCAGGCCAACGGCTACTACCGCGAGTACACGATAGTCCCGAAGGGCCGCCAGCATGACGCCTACCAGATAAGCCTTGGCGGCAAGACCTACACCGTCGGCGTGCTTCAGTCCGCCCGCGGCCCGGAGCGCATCATCACCGGCGGAACCAAGGAAATATTCTACACCCCGGACCACTACACCACCTTCGTCAAGCTGACGATAGTCCGCTAAGCCGGAAACGCTGTTTTGAATCCCCCCGGTATCCCCGGGGGGATTTTTTGTATCCTTTCGATATGGAAGCCGAAAAGTTTCTCCTTTCGACCGAAGACTTCTGCGCCGACGCCTCCGTTACGGAAGGCGAGGCCCTCTCCGCGTCCGCGCTCGCAAGGGGCTGGAAGGTCTACAGGCTCGACGCGCGCAGAATGACAGATAAAAAGGCCCTGCTGGACCATCTCGCGGCGGAACTGGCCTTCCCCGCCTATTTTGGCGGCAACTGGGACGCGGTCATGGACTGCCTCACCGATTTCGACGGAAAGTCCCTCGTTCTCGTGGCGGACTGCGCCCTGCTTGAAAAGTCCGACCCCGCGCTTCTGGCCGATTTCAGGGATGTTATGGATTCCGCCGGCAGGTCACTCCATGAATTCCGCAAGGGCGCGGCCGGGCTCAAGACCATTTTCCTCCGCTGATTTCGCCCCGGTTTCCTATTGCCCGTATACTCACTATTTGCTTTACTGAATCGTCCGGGCGGGGGCACGGCCAGATAAGTGCGGCCCGCCGAGGGGGCAAAGCAAGAGCATGGAACCAGAAAAGGCCACGGGGGGGCAGACCCCCGCTAACGACGCCGCAGAGCGCTTCCGTCCTAAACCGCCCGCGCCTCCGCCTCCTCCCGGAAATGCCGGAAATCAATCCGTTCCTCCTAACTACAAGCCGTTCATCATTGCGGGCATAGGTATTTTCGTGCTGGGTATAGCCGGCGGAATACTGGGTTATCAGCTTTTGACCTCCCGCCGCGCGGCAGGCGAATATGCCGCCGGTCCTGCGTCCGGTTCCGATGACCGCCTGCCGTCCAGGGCCATGAAAGTGTCCGATGGAGGGACGCCTTATCAGGTGGAGGCCTCCACTCCGTCCGCTCCGGCTCCGGACAGGATGATGTTCGCCTCCTCCTCGTCCGGCACGTTTTCCAGCGCCAGCTTTACCGTCGGAAGCGCGGACACCATACAGAAAAACGTCCAGAACGTCGAGCCGCAGTTACAGCGTATTTTGCAGAAGTACGGGGACCGGCCCATAGTCAAGGAAATCATGGCCGACCTGATGAAAAATCCCGCGATGCAGCAGGTGCGGGACAAGCTCGGCCCCAACGCCACGCCGGCGGCGGTTATGGCCGCCATGCCGGATCCGCAGGCCATGATGCCGGTCGCCCAGAAATACATGGCGCGGCCGGAGTTCATAAGCGTTCTGCAGGAAATAATAGCCGACCCAGAAGTGGGGACAATGATGTCGGCAATCGCTCCGGGAATGGGAAAAATGTTCGGGTCCTCCGGCGCCATAACGTCCGCCATGAAGCAGGCTTCCTCGGCCCAGACGCCGCGGGCCAAGGCCGGAAAGCGTTCCGCGAAAAAGCCGGAATCGGTGCAGTCGTCGGAGAAGGAAACAGCCCCTTCCCCCGCTCCGAGTGTGAATTGACGCTGTCTCCCCTGTATATATATAATTACTTAGTATGGTGAAACTGGGGTTTTTCCATGCTCTCAAGAAGAGCTGGAGCCGTCCTGTAAACTTTCTCGTGGTTCCGCAGGGGCCGTTGCCCCAGTGGAGGCTGCGCTTCACCATGCCGTTCATGCTTTTTCTGCTCGGGCTGTGGGGACTGTCCGTCATCGGCGCCGGCCTCATTTTCGCCCGCCAGTTCGACTACGCCGTCACCAAGGCGGAAAACAAGGTGCTCCAGGCCAAGCTTGCTTTCATCGCGGGGGAGATTGCCACCGGCCGCCGCGATCTGGAGGCCATGCGCCAGACCGAACGGCAGCTGCGCAAGCTGCTGGGCATGAATTCGCGCGAGGCCATAATACAGGAAGGCGAGGGCATGGGCGGACCGACCCGGGCGGAGATGATGGGATTCCGGCAGATAATGGCCAAGCGTCCCACGGAGATAAGCGAAAGCGTTTTCAGACGCGACATAAAGGACGTTACCCGCCGCGCCAGACAGGAACTGGACAGTTTTAAGGAGATATCGCTCTATATCACCAATGAGCGCATCCGTTACCGGGCCACGCCCACCATATGGCCGGCCGCCGGCACCATAACTTCGTCTTACGGGTATCGTTTCTCGCCTTTCGGGGGGGAAGATTCGGATTTCCATTCCGGTCTGGATATCTCCAATCAGATTGGCTCTCCCATTTTCGCCACGGCGGACGGCGTGGTCAGGCACATAGGGTGGGCCCCCGGCTACGGCAAGGCGGTGCTGCTGGACCACGGGTTCGGTTACTCGACGCTTTACGGTCATGTCAACGATTTCAAGGTCAAGGAAGGCCAGCGGGTGTCGCGCGGACAGGTGATAGCCCTGATGGGGCGCACCGGGCGCACTACGGGCGTGCATGTGCATTACGAGGTGTGGATTGAAGGCAAGGCGGTCAATCCCATGCCGTATCTGCGCGGCTGGCAGAAGAAGCCTTTCAGGCGATAGGAGGAGTGATGGGCGTGTTCGGAAGGAAAACGACGGAAAAAATGTTCGATTTCGGAAACATGGTTTCGGTGATAGGGCCCGAGGCGTATTTCAAGGGCACGGTCACCGCCAAGGGTTCGATTCGGGTGGACGGGAAGATGGACGGTTCCATCACCGAGGCCGCGGCCGTGATAATCGGCGAAGGCGGCGCGGTGTCGGGCGACATCTCCTGCGAGAATGCCACCATCGGCGGGGAAGTGAAGGGAAACATCGCCGCCGCCCGTTCTGTGGAGCTGCTTTCGTCCGCCAAGGTGACGGGCGACGTCAGGACGGCAAAAATAGTCATAGAGGAAGGCGCCTATTTCAACGGGCGCTGCACCATGACCCAGGCCGAGAACCTTGCGGAGCGCCTGGGCGACGCCGCATAGAGAGGACAAGGGAGAGCCATGATAACTTTTTTCATCAAGTACAAGAAGGTCATCTACATTTCGATAGCGGTCGTTTTCGTGCTGACTATTTTCTACGGCCTCGGGTCGTATATGGTGAGGGGCGACGACAATACCGCCGCCGTCGCACTTGTCGGGGACGCCAAAATCCCCTACAAGGACTTCCTGCGGAACTACAGCCGCACCATAGACAATTTCAAGGACAAGGGCCTCGAGCAGGTGCCCGACGTGCTGGCGCAGCAGATAAAGGGCCGCGTCCTGCAGGAAATGCTTCAGGAGGAGCTGCTGGCCCAGACCGCCAGGGACTACGGCTTCTCGGTTTCCGATTCGGAACTCAGCATCATCATCCAGAGCAACCGCGCCTTCCAGTCCAACGGCCGCTTTGACCGCCGCATTTACCAGAACGCGCTGAACCAGGTAATGCGGATGCGCCCCTCCGAGTTCGAGGCCGCCGTCCGCCGCCAGGTGCTGGCGGACAAGTTCAAGTCCATGGTCTTCGGCGTGGTCAAGATTTCTCCGGCCGAAGTGGAGCGCGAGTACGCCTCCCGCAAGGGCGGCATGAAGGATTTCGCCAAGGAAAAGGAGTCCTTCTCCTCGGAGCTTTACAACGAGCGGGTGACCGCCCTCATGAACCAGTATCTGCGCGACTCGCAGAAGCGCCACGCCATAAAAGTGCTGCTTGACGAGCGCGAGCCCAAATCCAAGGAGCAGGCCGGCTAGGCCGACACTCTTCCCGACGGGCCCGGAGGCCCGTCGGTCTTGTTTCCTATCCACCAGATTTCACAGGTCAACTATGGCGAAAAGCATACTTGTCGTGGGTTCCGTTGCGCTCGATTCAGTAAAAACCTCGATGGGAGAGACTGACCACGCCCTTGGCGGCTCGGCCGTTTATTTCTCCCTTGCCGCGTCCGAATTCGCTCCCGTCCGCGTGGTCGGAGTCGTCGGCGATGATTTTCCCGCGTCAGGCCGGAAGCTGCTGTCCGGCAAGGGTATAGCCCTCGACGGGCTTGAAACGGTTGCCGGGGGGAAAACCTTCCACTGGGCCGGAACTTACGACAAGGATTTCCGAGTCGCCACGACGCTCAAGACCGAGCTGAACGTCTTCCAGTCCTTCCGCCCCAAGCTGGGCGAGAAGGAAAAAAACTGCGAAATACTTTTCCTCGCCAATATCGACCCGGACCTGCAGCTGTCCGTCCTTTCACAGATGCGCGCGCCGAAGCTCGTCGCCTGCGACACCATGAATTTCTGGATAAGCGGCAAAAAGGCGTCCCTTGTCCGGTTGCTGAAACATGTCGACATCTTCTTCATCAACGAGGAGGAGATACGCCAGCTGACCGGCGAGTACAACATCATCAAGGCGGGGCGCAAGACCATGAAGATGGGGCCGCAAGCGCTGGTGGTCAAGAAGGGCGACTGCGGAGCCATGCTGTTCTTCAAGGACAGCATAGTGCCGGTTCCGGCATGCGCGGTGGAGGACGTCAAGGACCCCACCGGCGCAGGTGATTCGTTCGGCGGCGGCTTCATGGGAAGCCTGGCGGCCGCGCGCCGCTGGGACACCCTTCCCGAGCTTACAAAGGCCATGTTCTACGGGACGGTCATAGCCTCGTTCAACGTGGAAAGCTTCAGCGTCAAGCGCCTCGGTTCGCTCTCCAGAGCGGAGCTGCACAGCCGTTTCCGCAAATTCACCGGCCTGCTCAAGGTTTCATGATTAAAATAGAGGCCCTCTCGAAGCGCTTCGGCGAGCTCGCCGCCGTGGACAATCTCAATCTGGAGATAAAGTCCGGGGAGATATTCGGCTTTCTGGGGCCCAACGGGGCCGGCAAGACCACCACGGTCAAGATACTTTCCGGACTGATGTACCCCACCTCCGGCAAGGCGGAGATAGACGGCTTCGACATAGTGCTTCAGCCGGAGGAGGCCAAGCGCATAATGGCGCTTGTCCCGGACGAGCCGTTCGTATATCCGAAGCTGACCGGCTCTGAATTCATGTATTTTATCGGCGACCTTTACTCCGTGCCCGTCGGCAAGCAGGAGGAGCGCATCCCCAAGCTGCTCGGCATGTTCGACATGGACAGGTGGAAGGACGAGCTGCTTGAGTCCTACTCCCACGGCATGCGCCAGAAGCTGGTGCTGGCCAGCGTTCTGCTGCGCGAGCCGAAAGTCGTGCTGCTTGACGAGCCCATGGTCGGGCTCGACCCCAAGAGCGCGCGGCTGGTGCGGGACATCATACGCCAGCTGGCCGCCAGCGGCGTCACCATTTTCATGTGCACGCACACGCTGGAGCTGGCCGAAAAGCTGTGCGACCGCATAGGCATAATGTACGAAGGCCGCCTGCGAGAGCTGGGCACGGTGGACGAGCTCCGCGCCCGCGCCGGCAGCGGCATCACGGACTCGCAGGGCAACCGCATCAATCTAGAGGACATCTTCCTGACGCTTACCGAAGGCAAGGAATACGCCGCGATGATATAGTCGCGGCCCCATATGCAGTCATCCATTGCCGGTTTTATAATATTGCAGCGGCGCAGGTTCGGGACGGCGGTGAACTCCCTCGTCAGCATGAAGCTGTGGGAGTTCTTCGTCACCTTCGCCTTTTCCATGGCCGGAGTCGCCATACTGGTTGGACTTCATTTCTGGTTTTTCCGGGTGATGAAATATCTTTCCACGGTGCAGATAATCGGGCCCCTGCTGCCGTGGAAGCTGACTTCGATGGCGTTCCTGATGATGTTTTCCATGGTGGCCGTTTCTGGCCTGATAGCCGCCATGACCACGCTTTATTATTCCTTCGACCTTAAATTCCTGTTCTCCTCGCCCGTGTCCATACGCACTCTGTTTCTGGACAAGACGGTGGAGGCCGCGCTGTATTCGTCCTGGACTCTGGCGCTGGTGATGGTCCCCTTCATCTTCGCTCTTGGCCGCGTGATGGACTGCGGCGTTTTCTTCTATATCTATTTTCTGCTGTTGCTTGTCCCGTATGTCCTGCTGGGCGCGGCCTTCGGCGTGGCGCTGAGCATGTTGCTGATGTATTTCTTCCCCACTTCGCGCACACGCGACCTGGTATGGATAATGTCCTCGCTGGCCCTTACCTTCGTCTATGTGATGATACGCTTCTCCCAGCCGGAAAAGCTGGTCCGCCCGGACACTATATCCATCGTGGCAAATTACCTCCAGTATCTTCAGGCCCCCACCGCGCCGTATCTTCCCTCATGGTGGCTCGTCGGCGGCATGCAGGCGTTCAGGTACGGACGGTACGGGGAATTCGCCATGCACGCAGGGCTGCTGCTCGCTTCCGTGGCCGTCCTGTACGGCGTGCTGACTTTTTTTTCAAAGTGGGTCTACATGAAAGGCTTTTCTGGCGCGCAGGAGGGACGGCGCAGGGGTTCCGCGTCGGCCTCTTCCGTTCCGTTTGAGCGAAGGCTTGTCGCCAGGGGGTGGGTGGAGAGGATGGAGTGGACCCTTCTCTGGAAGGACCGGAAGCTTTTCACGCGGGACGTGCGCTACTGGTCGCAGTTCGCCCTCATAGTGGCGATTATACTCGTTTATCTTTTCAGCATAAGGCAGCTTCCGGTGGAAAGCCCTGACCTCAAGAGCCTTGTCTCCTTCCTTAATCTCTGCGTGGCGGGGTTCGTGGTCGCCTCGGTCGGGCTGCGTTTCACTTTCCCGGCGGTCAGCCTGGAGGGCAAATCCTTGTGGGTGGTCCGTTCCGCCCCCATGGGCGTGGAGAGGATTATGCTTGAAAAGGTGCTTCTGCTTTCCCTCCCGTCAGTTCTTATAGGGGTCATACTGGTGGCTTCTTCCAACTATTTGTTGCAGGCGGATTATTTCATTTCCGTGCTGTCTGTCGGGACCATCATAGTTTGTTCTCTCGTCTGCTGCATAATGGGCATAGGCATGGGGGCGGTGTTTCCCAAGTTCAACGTGGAGAACATTCACCAGATAGAAAGTTCCGCCGGGGGTTTCATTTACATGGCCATGTGCATGGGCTATATAGCCGTGACGATGGCCATAGAGTCCTACTTCGTCCGGGCGCATTTCCACCAGAAATTCTGGGGGGCGCAGTGGAGTTCCGAACTCGTGATAGCGGCCGTGGCCGCGCTCCTGCTGCTTAATATCGCCGCTACCGTGATTCCCTGGCGCATGGGCGTCAACAACCTGAAAAAATATGAACTGTAAACTTCTCGCAGTCGTCTCGCTTATCGCAACGCTTCCGCTCTTCTCCTCGGCCGAGGAACTCCCTTACGGGAAATTCTTCGCAACCGGGCCTAACGACAAGCCTTATTTCGCCCTCACATTTGACGACGGGCCCGGCGCCAGCACCGGGGAGATACTCGCCGTTCTGGACAAGTACGGGGCCAAGGCCACCTTCTTCATGCTCGGTTCCTCAGTGGCGCAGTATCCCGACCTGGCCAAAAAAATCGTGCAGGGCGGACATCTCGCGGGTTCGCACACCTACAGCCACTTCCAGTTCAAAAAGGCCGCCGACGCGAAACAGCTTTTCCGGCTGGAATGGGAACTGCCAAAGACCGCCGCTTTCATCCAGAATGCGGGGGCGCCCCGTCCGCATTTCATGCGCTTCCCATACGGCATTCACTGGCCCTATATGCTTGAAGCCGCCAGAAAACACCAGTTCGTGGTGGTCAACTGGGACCACGGCGAGGACTGGTTCCTCAAACGCTCCAAGGAAGAGATGCTCAAGGGGTACGCGGCCTCTCTCCGCCCCGGCGCGATAATGCTTCTGCACGACGGGGGAAAGCTTCACCGGGACAAGACGATATGGGTGACCGAGGAGCTTCTGAAGGCGGCCAAGAAAAAAGGGCTGACCTGCGTGCGGGTCGATACCCTTCTAGGAATGGAGCAGGCCGCGGCTGCGGCGGCCAAAACCGACAAGCCTCTGGACCCCGCCCTTCTCAAGGGGCCGGTTCCTCCGCGCATGCCGAAGGATTTTTCCGCCGCCGGATATCCGGCGGATGGCGGGGCTTCCGCCACGGCGCGCCCCAAAACGTCTCCGGCCTCCGCCCGCTGAGCCGCGTTTCTAAGCGGCGCGTATTTTTGGTAACATTACTAATCTGACTGTTCCGCCGGGATGCTGAAACTGGTAGACAGGCCGGTCTCAAAAACCGGTGCCTCAAAAAGGCGTGTGGGTTCGAGTCCCACTCCCGGCAGGACAGGCTGTTCCTCAATTCCAATCCGTCCGCGTAATGCTACAATCTGCCTATGAATAAACACAGAACGGCTTTCCTGCTGTCCGCAGCACTTTTCCTGTCCGGCATGCCTTCTTTCTGCTCCGCGAAAGAGGTCAAGCCCTATGTGCCGCCAACCACGGCGGTCTATGTGGATACTATGGCCGTGGCGGCCATCTCGCTTCCCCCGGCCCCGGCCGACGGCTCTCCGGAGGATAAACAGGATTTCGCCGCGATGCACCAGTGGCAGGACAAGCGCACCGAGGCCGAATGCGCCCGCGCCATAAAGGAAGCGGCTTCCGGCTACGACACGTTTTTCGGAGAGATGAGCCCCTTCCCGAAACCCCTGCCTGAAGAGGTCGCCGCTTTTTTCAAGCGGGTGCGCGTGGACGTGGGCTTCGCCACCTATACTTTCAAGAAGAAAAACGCCCGGCTCCGCCCCTTCCTTCGGGACACAACTCTCAAGCCCTGCCTGCCGCTTGAGGATGGCTACGCCTATCCAAGCGGGCATACCACTCTGGCCCGGGTCTTCGCTCTGGTGCTTGCCGACCTGGTTCCCTCCAAAAAAGCAGACTACATTTCCCGGGCGGATGTGATAGCGCTCGACCGCGTGCTGGGCGGCGTGCATCATCCGACCGACACCGACGCCGGTAAGCTGCTCGGCGACGCGCTGCACGAGCTTCAGCTCAAAAGCCCCGCCTATCAGGCTGACCTTGAGCTTGTCCGCCGCTATCTGGCTAAGGAGCCCGCGGCCGCCGCGGCCAACTGACATTTCCCCTGCCATGAGAAGGCGGCGCGCGGGGCAGCTTCCCGGCGCCGCCTTTGCCTTTTCCCCGCCCGTCCTGCGGGGCCAATAATTGCTATAATTTGTATTGGTGACTGCGGCTTTCCCGCCCTTTTCCGGGCCGGCCGCTCTTTTCGATTTATATCAATGTATACAGGGGCTTTATGAACAACTCCCAGGAAGTTGACTACTCCAAGACTGTGCTGCTCCCCAAGACGGGTTTTCCCATGAGGGGAGATTTGCCCAAGCGCGAACCGCTGATGCTGGATCACTGGAACAAGATCCGGCTTTACGAAAAGATGCTGGAGAAACGCTCCGGCTGCACGCCGTACATTCTTCACGACGGGCCGCCTTACGCCAACGGCCAGATTCATGTGGGCCATGTGCTTAACAAGGTCCTGAAGGATATAGTGGTCAAGTCCCGCGCCATGTCCGGCTTCTGGACCCCTTACACCCCGGGCTGGGACTGCCACGGCCTGCCCATCGAACACGCCCTGCTGAAGGAGCTCAAGCTGGAAAAACGCCACATCGAGGACGTGCCCGGCTTTCGCAAAAAAGCGCGCGAGTTCGCCCGCAATTTCGTCAACATACAGCGCGAGGGAATGAAGCGCCTCGGCATAATCTGCGACTGGGACGACCCCTATGTAACCATGACGCCTCAGTATGAAGGCACCATCGTCAAGGCTTTCCACGAACTTGTCCGCAGGGGCTACATATTCAAGGGCAAGAAAACCATCTACTGGTGCCCGTCCTGCGAAACGGCATTGGCCGACGCGGAAGTGGAATACCACGACCATAAGTCCCCGTCCATCTATGTGCGCTTCGAGCTGGCCTCCAAGCCGGAGGACCTGTTCGGCTCCGCCGCGGGCGGGAAGGTGTCCATAGTCATCTGGACCACCACGCCGTGGACGCTGCCCTCCAACATGGCCGCCGCCGTGGCCAAGGACGAGACTTACCGCCTGCTCAAGGACCGCAAGACCGGCGAACATTACGTCGTCGCCGACAAGCTGGCGGATTCCTTCCTCGCGGATACCTCCCTGGACTGTGAAAAGCTCGGCTCCGTTCCGGGCGAAAAACTTGTGGGCCTGCAGTACAGGCATCCAATATTCGAAGGGAAGCTCAACGGCATCATCTACGCGGATTTCGTCGCCATGGACACCGGCAGCGGCATAGTCCACATAGCGCCGGGGCACGGCGAGGACGACTTCTACGCCGGCCTTAAATGGAAGCTGGACATCTTCTGCCCCGTCAATGAACGCGGCCGCTTCACGAAGGAAGGCGGGGAGTTCGAGGGGATGTCGGTTTGGGAGGCCAATCCCAAGGTCATAGCCAAGCTCGCCGCCGAAGGCAAGCTTATAGCGGAAAAAGAGATTCTCCACAGCTATCCCCACTGCTGGCGCTGCAAAAAGCCGGTCATCTTCCGCGCCACGGAACAGTGGTTCCTCGGCGTCGACAAGGACGGTCTGCGCGAAAAGCTGCTTTCCGAAATAGAGCGCGTCCGCTGGGTCCCCGCCGGGGGCCAGGAGCGCATCCGCTCCATGGTGAAGCAGCGCCCGGACTGGTGCCTTTCCCGCCAGCGCTACTGGGGCGTGCCCGTGCCCATGGTCACCTGCTCGGACTGCGGAGCCTCCCAGGAAGACGAGGCCGTCCTCAGGAAAATAGAAGACAGGGCCATGTCTGAAGGGACGGATTTCTGGTTCTCCGATTCGGTCGAGAATATTCTGCCGCCCGGACACAAATGCAAGTGCGGCTCCTCCAAATTCCGCAAGGAAACGGACGTGCTGGACGTGTGGCTGGATTCCGGCGTCTCCTGGCTTGCCGTGCTGAAGGCGAAGCAGGGCAATGGCCCCGCGCTTTATCCGGCGGACCTTTATCTTGAGGGTTCCGATCAGCACCGCGGCTGGTTCCAGTCTTCGCTCATCCCCTCCGTGGCGCTTGAGGGCAAGGCTCCGTACAAGGCCGTGCTAACCCACGGCTTCCTGCTGGACGAGAAGGGCAAGGCTATGCACAAGTCCGCCGGCAACGCCCTGGACCCCGAGGATTTGATAAAGAAATATGGCGCGGAAACGCTGCGCCTCTGGGTGGCGCTTGGCGACTATTCGGAGGATGTGGCCATATCCGACAAGCTGCTAGGCGGCCCGGTGGACACCTACCGCAAGATTCGCAACACCGTGCGCTACCTGCTCGGCAATCTGCACGATTACGACCCGGCCAAGCACGCCGTCCCGGACGCGGAGCTGTTCGAGATGGACAGCTACATGAAGCACCGCCTCTCCGTAATGGTGAGCGAGACGCGCCTCTCCTACGGTCAGTTCAAGTTCCGCGCGGCCATACG